>Ga0255221_1000053_pt1 | contig 29574 bp, 29 predicted proteins | sample Miss_Colum_RepC__FD_183020 | JGI IMG/M metagenome (GOLD analysis project Ga0255221, IMG submission 183020) | Freshwater microbial communities from Mississippi River, Louisiana, United States - Miss_Colum_RepC_8d | ecosystem: Environmental > Aquatic > Freshwater > River | place: USA: Louisiana...
ATGCTTTGAGCCTGCAGCTGACCCACCCGGTCAACGGCGCTGTTCTGACCCTTGAGGCACCGACCGGGCCGGAATGGGCGTTTTGGGGCGCGAAACCCCTGGCGGTTTGAAGCTGTCACCCGCTCGATCGCCGAGGATGGCGCCATTGGTTAGCATGCGCGCATGAGCCTGCTTTTCACCCCCTTCACCTTCGACGCCCCACGCGGCCCCCTGACCCTGCCCAACCGCATCGTGATCGCGCCGATGTGCCAGTACTCTGCGCAAGACGGTCTGGCCACCGACTGGCACCTGACCCACTGGACCCAGCTGCTCAACAGCGGCGCAGGTCTGCTGACCCTGGAAGCCACCGCCGTGTCGCCCGAAGGCCGCATCACCCCCGCCTGCCTGGGCCTGTGGGACGATGCCACGCAGGCGGCCCTGCACGACAAGCTCGACCGGGCCCGCCATAACGCCCCGCCCGTGCCGGTGTGCATGCAGATCAGCCACGCCGGGCGCAAGGCCTCCAGCGAGGTGCCATGGCGCGGCGGCATGCTGATCGCCCCGCAAGACGGCGGCTGGCTGCCTTTGGGCCCCAGCGCCCTGCCGCACCTGCCGCAGGAGCCAGCGCCGGCTGAATTGACGCTGGAAGGCATCGCCAAGATCCAGGCCGACTTCATCGCCACCGCCCGCCGCGCACAGGCCATGGGCATCGACGCCATCGAATTGCACGGCGCCCATGGCTATCTGTTGCACGAATTTCTCTCGCCCATTTCCAACCAGCGGCGCGATGCCTACGGCGGCAGCTTCGAGAACCGCATCCGTTTCGTGATGGAAGTTTTCCAGGGCGTGCGCGAGGTGTTTGATGGCGCACTGGGCATCCGCCTCTCGGGCACCGACTGGGTCGACGGCGGCTGGACCATCGAAGAAACAGCCGAACTCAGCGAGCAGGTCAAGGCGGCGGGTGCGCAGTTCGTGCACGTGTCTTCGGGCGGTGTGTCACCGCTGCAGAAGATTGCCATCGGCCCGGAATACCAGGTGCACCTGGCCCGCGCCGTGAAAGCGCGCACCGGATTGCCCACCATGGCCGTCGGCCTGATCACCGAGCCTGCCCAGGCAGAGGGCGTGCTGCAGCGCGGCGATGCCGATCTGGTGGCCCTGGCCCGTGCTTTCCTGTACAACCCGCGCTGGGGCTGGCATGCTGCCGCCACCCTGCAAGGCCAGGTCCAGGCTTCGTCACCCTACTGGCGCTGCCTGCCCAAAGAAGCCGCCGGCATCTTCGGGCCCGAAGCACGCATCGGCATGCGCTGAAACCACCCCGATTCAAAAACACGGAGACAACACCATGAAAAATTCCCGCCATCTGGCCCGCCGCTTGTGTATGGCTGCATTGCTTGCCACCCCTCTGGCGCTCCTGGCCCAGGCTTTTCCTGCCCGGCCCATCGGCCTGGTCGTGCCCAACCCGCCCGGTGGCCTGGTGGACACTTCGGCCCGGCTGGTCGGTGACAGCCTGGCCAAGGTGATCGGCCAATCCGTGGTGATCGAAAACAAGCCCGGCGGCAGCGGCAACCTCGCTTACCAGATGGTGGCCCGTGGCGCAAAAGACGGCCACACGCTGCTGGTGTCGTACTCGGGCTACCACATCGCCAACCCGATCCTGATGGACAAGCTGCCCTGGGATCTGAAAGACCTCACCCCCGTGGGTCTGGTCACCGTGGCCACCAATGTGATTGCCGTCCACCCCTCGGTGCCGGCCAACAACCTGCGCGAGTTCATCGCCTATGCCAAGGCCAACCCGGACAAGCTCAACTACGCTTCGCAAGGCAATGGCTCGGTCTCCCACATCGGCACCGAAATCTTCAAGATGCAGACCGGCGCGCACATGACGCATGTGCCCTACAAGGGCTCGGGCCAGGCGATTGCCGATGTGCTGGCCGGGCAGGTGCAGGTGTTCATCACCACGCCGCCTTCGGTGATGCAGCATGTGCAGGCCGGCAAGCTCAAGGCACTCGCGGTGACAGGCAAGACCCGCCACCCGGGCATGCCGCAGGTGCCCACCGTGGCTGAAGCGGGTTTGTCGAACTTCGAGCTCGAATCCTGGGTGGCGATCTACGCCCCCACGGGCACGCCATCTGCTGTGCTGCAAAAACTCTCGGGCGACCTCAAGCGGGCCATGGAGCTGCCCGAGACCCGGCAACGCGCCGATGCTGCAGGCATTGAGGTGCGTTACCTGAGCCCGGCCGAGACCACCCGTGTGCTGGAGCGCGAGACGGCCGACTGGACCAAAGCCATCCGGGCAGCCAACATCCGCATGGACTGAGCGACCCAAGGGCCGCTTCGGGGTGGAGCGGCCCGCTAAAATCAGGGGTTTCCGGCCCGTTGGGGCCGCCTGCGGCGCCTGTCGCGCCCTCGTCCTGATTTCAAGACCCCCACCATGAGCACCACCCCTGCCCAGCCTGGCCTGGAGAGCCTGTCCAAGTCCTTTGAACCCGCTGCCCTGGAGTCCCGCTGGGGCCCTGAGTGGGAAAAGCGTGGCTACGGCGTGGCCGGCTTCCGTGGCACACAAGCGGCCAAAGAAGGCGCGCCAGCATTCGCCATCCAGCTGCCGCCGCCCAACGTGACCGGCACGCTGCACATGGGGCACGCGTTCAACCAGACCATCATGGACAGCTTGACGCGCTACCACCGCATGATGGGCTTCAACACCGCCTGGATTCCGGGCACCGACCACGCGGGCATTGCCACCCAGATCGTGGTGGAGCGCCAGCTGCAAGGCCAGGGCATCAGCCGCCACGACATGGGGCCCACACCCGCCGAGGCGCGCAAGAACTTCGTCGCCAAGGTCTGGGAATGGAAAGAGCAGTCCGGCAACACCATCACCCAGCAGATGCGCCGCATGGGCGACAGTGTGGACTGGAGCCGCGAGTACTTCACCATGGACGACAAGCTCTCCAAGGTGGTGACCGAGACCTTTGTGCAGCTGTACGAGCAGGGCCTGATCTACCGCGGCAAGCGCCTCGTGAACTGGGACCCGGTGCTGATGAGCGCGGTGTCCGACCTCGAAGTCGAGAGCGAGGAAGAAGACGGCTCGATGTGGCACATCCGCTATGACCTGGCCGATGGTTCGGGATCATTGACCGTGGCCACCACCCGACCCGAGACCCTGCTGGGCGACGTGGCCGTGATGGTGCACCCCGAAGACGAGCGCTACAAACACCTGATCGGCAAGCAGGTCAAGCTGCCCCTGTGCGGCCGCACCATCCCCGTGATTGCGGACGAGTACGTGGACAAGGACTTCGGCACGGGCGTGGTCAAGGTCACGCCTGCACACGACACCAACGACTACCAGGTCGGCCAGCGCCACAAGCTGGAGATGATTTGCGTGCTGAACCTCGACGCCACCGTCAACGACAACGCGCCCGAGAAGTACCGTGGCCTGGACCGCTTCGTGGCCCGCAAAGCCGTGGTCGCTGACCTCGAAGCCGCCGGCCAGCTGGTCGAAGTCAAAAAGCACAAGCTCATGGTGCCGCGCTGCGCCCGCACCGGCCAGGTGATCGAGCCCATGCTGACCGACCAATGGTTCGTCGCCATGAACCAGGTCGGCAAAGGCGACGCCACCGGCAAGAGCATCGCGCAAAAAGCGATTGACGCCGTGCAGTCCGGCGCCGTGAGCTTTGTGCCCGAGAACTGGGTGAACACCTACAACCAGTGGATGAACAACATCCAGGACTGGTGCATCTCGCGCCAGCTCTGGTGGGGCCACCAGATCCCGGCCTGGTACGACGAAGACGGCAACGTGTACGTGGCGCGCAATGAGGCCGAGGCACAAGCACAAGCCGACAAGGTTTCGCCGGGCAAAACACTCAAGCGCGACGAAGACGTGCTCGACACCTGGTACTCCTCGGCCCTCGTGCCGTTTTCCACCATGGGCTGGCCTCACTCCGGTCGGGCTGAGCCCACTTCCGTTCGGGCTGAGCTTGTCGAAGCCCAAGTTGGCACTTCGACAAGCTCAGTGCGAACGGACCTGCACGACTACGACCTGTACCTGCCCAGCAGCGTGCTGGTCACCGGCTACGACATCATCTTCTTCTGGGTCGCCCGCATGATCATGATGACGACCCACTTCACGGGCCGCGTCCCCTTCAAGCATGTCTACATCCACGGCCTGGTGCTCGACGCGCAAGGCAAGAAGATGAGCAAGTCCGAGGGCAATGTGCTGGACCCGGTGGACCTGATCGACGGCATCACGCTCGAACCCCTGCTGGAGAAGCGCACCCAAGGCCTGCGCAAGCCCGAAACCGCGCCCAAGGTGCGCAAGCAAACCGAAAAGGAATTCCCCGAAGGCATCCCGGCCTACGGCGCGGACGCGCTGCGCTTCACCTTTGCCGCGCTGGCCACGCTGGGCCGCTCGATCAACTTCGACAGCAAGCGCTGCGAGGGCTACCGCAACTTCTGCAACAAGCTCTGGAACGCCACCCGCTTCGTGCTGATGAACTGCGAAGGCCAGGACTGCGGCCTGAAAGAACACGGCGCGGCCGAGTGCCTGCCCGGTGGCGGCTATCTGGAATTCAGCCAGAGCGACCGCTGGATCGTCTCGGCCCTGCAGCGCATCGAAGCCGATGTGGCCAAGGGCTTTGCCGAATACCGCCTGGACAACGTGGCCAACACGATTTACGACTTCGTGTGGAACGAGTTCTGCGACTGGTACCTGGAAATCGCCAAGGTGCAGATCAACACCGGCAATGAAGCCCAGCAGCGCGGCACGCGCCGCACGCTGATTCGCACACTCGAAACCATCCTGCGTCTGGCGCACCCGATCATCCCTTTCATCACCGAAGAGCTGTGGCAGAAGGTCGCGCCGGTGGCAGGCCGTGCGGGCGAGTCGGTGAGCATCGCCGCCTACCCGGTGAGCCAACCCGAGCGCATCGACACCCAGGCCGAAGCCCATGTGGCCAAGCTCAAGGGCCTGGTGGACGCCTGCCGCAACCTGCGCGGCGAGATGAATGTCTCGCCCGCCACCCGCCTGCCCTTGTTCGTGCTGGGTGACACCGCCTTCATGCAAAGCGCCGCCCCGGTGCTGCAGGCCCTGGCCAAGCTCAGCGAGGTCAAGGTGTTCGACAACGACGCCGACTGGGCCGCCGCTGCCCAAGCCGCGCCGGTGGCCGTGGTCGGTGATGCGCGCCTGTGCCTGTTCATGGAAATCGACGTGGCTGCCGAAAAGGCCCGCCTGACCAAGGAAGCCACCCGCCTCGAAGGCGAGATCACCAAGGCCAACGGGAAACTGGGCAACGAGGCCTTTGTGGCCAAGGCGCCGCCTGCGGTGATCGAGCAGGAAAAGAAGCGCGTGGCCGATTTCACCGCCACGCTGGCCAAGGTGCGCGAGCAGCTGCAGCGCCTGGATTGACCTCTGCAGGCGCGTGCCGCAGCGCGCGAAAAAACCATTCGGCCGCGGGGGCGGCCTCCTACACGCTGCTCCTTTGTGGGAGCGCGCCCCCGCGCGCGAATGCCTTTTCAGCGGCGCCTGAGCACGTAGACGAAGTTCGTCTCGGTCTTCTCTTGCGACACCAGCTCGTTGCCGGTCTGGCGTGCAAAAGCCTCGAAGTCGCGCCACGAACCCGGGTCGGTCGCAATCACCTTGAGGGTCTGACCGCTTTGCAGCTCGGTCAGCGCTTTCTTGGCCTTGAGGATGGGCAGCGGGCAGTTCAGGCCGCTGGTGTCGATTTCCTTGTCGGTGTTCACTCGGAGGTCTCCTGGCTTTGCGCCTCGCGCTCGGCCCAGCTCATGAAGGTCGGTTCGATGCCCTGGGTGCGCAGCCAGTCGCCCAGCGCGTAGCCGGTGCCGGCGGGCCAGCAGATCAGGTCCTTCAGGTCAAACATTTTGTGCTCGGCCAGTTCGGGCGAGAGCCGCACCTCGCCCTCGGCCTGCGCGTGGTAGGCGATGATGACCTGGTTCATGCGCTGGAAGTCGTAGACGCCCACCAGTTTCAATGCAGTGACCGTGAGGTTGGTCTCTTCCGCAATCTCGCGGCGGATGCCGTCTTCGGGCGTCTCTCCCGCCTCCATGAAGCCGGTGATCAGCGCAAAGCGCCGTCCCGGCCAGGCGGCATTGCGCGCCAGCAGCACCTGCTCGCCCACCTGCACGATGCCAGCCAACACCGGAGTGGGGTTGTTCCAGTGGGTGAAGTCGCATTCAGTGCAGCGCAGGCGGAGCTTTTCTCCGCCGTCTTCCATTTGCGTGAGCCAGCCCAGAGGCGCAGAGCACATCGGGCAAAAACGGTATTCGGCCATGTCAGCGACTCCGAAAAATCAGGCAGGAAAAACGCCGGTCGAGAGGTAGCGGTCGCCTCGGTCGCAGACGATGAAGACGATGGTCGCATCCTTGACCGTGGCCGCGATCTGCTGCGCCACCCAGCAAGCGCCCGCCGCCGAGATGCCCGCGAAAATGCCTTCGGCACGGGCCAGCTCGCGGCAGGTGTCTTCGGCATCGGCCTGACTCACGTACACCAGCTCGTCCACATGGCTGGGATCGTAGATCTTGGGCAGGTATTCCTGCGGCCACTTGCGGATGCCAGGGATGCGAGACCCTTCGCTGGGCTGCGCACCGATGATACGGATGGCCGGGTTCTTTTCTTTCAGGAAACGCGACACGCCGGTGATGGTGCCGGTGGTACCCATGGCGCTCACGAAGTGGGTGATGCGGCCGGCGGTCTGTTCCCAGATTTCGGGGCCGGTGGTTTCGTAGTGGATGCGCGGGTTGTCGGGGTTGGCAAACTGGTCGAGGATGCGGCCCTTGCCTTGCGCGGCCATGTTGTCGGCCAGGTCACGCGCGTATTCCATGCCACCACTCTTGGGCGTGAGGATCAGCTCGGCACCAAAGGCCTTCATGGTCTGGGCGCGTTCGATCGACAGGTCCTCGGGCATGATCAAAATCATGCGGTAACCCTTGATGGCGGCCGCCATGGCCAGCGCGATGCCGGTGTTGCCCGAGGTCGCCTCGATCAGGGTGTCGCCGGGTTGGATTTCACCGCGCTCTTCGGCACGGCGGATCATCGACAGCGCCGGTCGGTCCTTGACGGAACCCGCCGGGTTGTTGCCTTCGAGCTTGCCCAGGATCACATTGCCCCGGGCCGCGTTGTCGGCAGCGCCCATGCGCTGCAGGGCCACCAGCGGCGTCTTGCCAATGGCGTCTTCAATGGTGGGATAGGTCATCCCGCTACTTTGCCACAAGTGCATCGTCCAAGCTGCGCCCGTGGATCAAGCCACTGTCACCGGTTGGGCATCTGTCCTGGCCAAGCCGATGGCGGGCTGTTCCAGCCACTCTGGAACTGCTGGGTATTCTGGGCCGTGTTCTGATTGCCGGTCTGGTTCACGATGGCCGTGGACGGTCCCACCACATTGCCGTAGTTGACCGCCCCTGCCAGACCGCCCTGCACCATGGGCGGCTGAACTACGGGCGCTCGCGGTGTCGGGTTCTTGTAGGTGACCACGGACGCCGTGCCTTCCTTGCCCAGCGATTCATAAAGCTGTCCCAGCAGGGCTGAGTTCCCGGACGCCTTCACTTCGACCGCCCCTTCGATCAAACCGGCCAGCTCGGGGGTCAGCGCATGGCCCAGCCAGGAAGGGCTGTTGCCTTTGATCGCCGACAACTGCTCCACCGAACACCTGGCGATATTGCGCTGCAGCCAGGCCTGCGCCTGGCGGGCACGTTGCTCCACATCGCTGAGGCTCAGCGACAAGGTCTTGAACTCGGCCACCAGGCAGCCGGCCGCAGCATCCTTGCGTGCCTGTGCCCACACAGGGCCTTGGCAGGCCAGGCCGATAGACAGCGCAGCCAGAACGGGTAAAGGTTTTTTCATGACAAGACAGGTTCAGTCCGCCGAAAGCAGCACTTTCGGAATCGACCCCGGGTCGGTTTTCTTGAGCCGATCGCCTGCGTTCGCTGTGCGATAATCTCGGCTCCCAACTGCCCGGGTGGTGAAATTGGTAGACGCAGGGGACTCAAAATCCCCCGCCGCAAGGCGTGCCGGTTCGATTCCGGCCCCGGGCACCACACAAAGCGACCGCACACGTTGCGGGTCCCAGACAAAAAGGCAACTTCCCGAAGTTGCCTTTTTTCTTTACGCTGTGCCTGTACCCTCTGCCGTGCACGGTTTTATGATGGACCTTCGAGGCACGCCGTTGGATCATGCAGGCTCACACGGGTCTTTGTGCTTCGCAGGGCATCGAACCACATGAACAACACCATTGACGCAGGAAACAGCAGCGGCTGCGAAAGCCTTGGCGGTGCCCGCCTGAGCCTGCGGCGCATGCGCATCGACACCTACCACGAGAACGTGGCCTACATGCACAAGGATTGCGAAATCTACCGTGCCGAAGGCTTCAAGGCCTTGTCCAAGGTAGAGGTACGCACCAACGGGCACAGCGTCCTGGCAACACTCAATGTCGTCGACAACGGCGACTTGCTGGCCTGCAACGAGTTGGGCCTGTCCGACGCTGCCTTCAAGCAACTGGGACTGGAACCCGGTGAGCTCGTCACGGTGTCACAGGCCGATCCACCCGAATCGATTCAGGCCCTGCACCGCAAACTGGCTGGAGAGCGATTGGGGCTGGACGACTTCCGGGCCATCATCCATGACGTGGCCGAGCACCACTATTCCAAGATCGAGCTGACCGCCTTCGTCGTGGCCACCAACCGCGACGAGCTGGACCGCGAAGAGGTCTACTACCTCACGCAGGCCATGATCGAAGCCGGACGGCATCTGGACTGGAAAGAGCGCGTGGTGGTGGACAAGCATTGCATCGGCGGCATTCCGGGCAACCGCACCTCCATGCTGATCGTGCCCATCGTGGCCGCGCACGGCATGGTCTGCCCCAAAACCTCGTCGCGCGCCATCACATCGCCTTCGGGCACGGCCGACACCATGGAGGTGCTGGCCAATGTAGAGCTGTCATTCGAGAAGATGGCCGAGATCGTGCAATCCCATCATGGTTGCCTGACCTGGGGCGGCACGGCCCAGCTGTCTCCCGCCGACGATGTGCTGATCTCCGTGGAGCGGCCCTTGTCGCTGGATTCCCCGGCACAGATGGTGGCATCCATCCTGTCGAAGAAGGTGTCCGCAGGCTCGACCCATCTGGTGCTGGACATCCCGATCGGACCCACGGCCAAGGTTCGCTCCATGCCCGAGGCCCAACGCCTGCGCCGCTTGTTCGAATACGTGGCGGGCCGCCTGAAACTGTCTCTGGACGTGGTCATCAGCGATGGGCGTCAACCCATTGGTTACGGCATCGGTCCGGTGCTGGAGGCCCGCGACGTCATGCGCGTGCTGGAAAACGACCCGCGTGCGCCCATGGACTTGCGCCAGAAATCATTGCGACTGGCTGGACGGCTGATCGAATTCAGCCCCGATGTGCGGGGCGGCGACGGCTTTGCGATTGCGCGCGACATCCTGGACTCAGGCCGCGCACTGGCCAAGATGAACGACATCATCGCGGCGCAGGGCGCCCGCGCTTTCGACCACAACGACCTGACGCTCGGACCGCTGACGTTCGACGTTCGCGCCGAACGTGCCGGCGTGGTCAGTGGCATCGACAACTTCCAGCTCGCCCGCATCGCACGGTTTGCCGGTGCCCCCAAGGTGCCCAATGCTGGCGTGGATCTGGCCAGGAAACTGGGCGAGGAAGTGCAGACCGGCGATCTGCTCTACCGGGTCCATGCCCTCTACCCGTCTGATTTGCAGTTCGCACGCAATGCCTGTGAAAAATCGATGGGCTACACCATCGGCAGTGCCGCTGATGTGCCGCATGCGTTCGTGGAGTTCTGATGCCTCCTCCCACCCTGTTGCTCTACTTCGAAGACGAAAGTGCACTGGCGTTCAAGCTGGCCGATGCGGCCAGCCTGGCATTGGCGTGCGTGGAGCGGCATGTGTTTCCCGACGGCGAAATCAAGCTGCGCCTGCCCGCCTCTTTGCCCTCGAGGGTCGTGGTGCTGCGTTCTTTGCACCATCCCAACGCCAAGCTGGTCGAGCTGCTGCTGAGCGCCCGCACCGCGCACGCGCTGGGCGCAGAGCACCTGACCCTGGTGGCCCCCTATATGGCCTACATGCGGCAGGATGTGGCTTTTGTGCCTGGCGAAGCTGTCAGCCAGAAGATCATCGGTCGCCACCTGGCCGATCTGTTCGATGCGGTCATCACGGTCGACCCGCACCTGCACCGGGTGTCCACCCTGCAAGAGGCTGTGCCGGCCAAGCAGGCGATCGCGCTGACCGCTGCCCCTTTGCTGGCCGACTTTGTGCACAGCCAATGCGCCAATGCCTTGCTGATCGGCCCTGACGAAGAGTCCGAGCAATGGATCACCGCTGCGGCCCGTCAGCATGGCCTGGACCACGGTGTTTGCAGCAAGACCCGACACGGGGACCGGCAGGTCGATATCCGCCTGCCCGATGTGAAAGTCACGGACCGCAACGTGGTGCTGCTCGACGACATCGCCAGCAGCGGCCATACCCTGGCACAAGCCGCGCGCCTGTTGCTGCAGGCGGGCGCACGCCGCGTGGATGTGGCCGTGACGCATGCCCTGTTTTCGCAAGATGCGCTGGAGGTCGTGCGCAGCGCTGGCGTGGGCCGGATCTGGAGCACCGATGGCGTGCCACACACCAGCAACAGTGTCAGCATCGCGCCGCTGGTGGCCGAGGCTTTGCGCCGGCTTTAGTCCAGTCCAGCACTCCAGCGCTCGTTCCAAGCCTTGTCCATCTGGCGGCGATCACGCTTGGTGGGACGCCCCTGTTCTATCGTATGGGCAGGCTCCGCGGCCAACCGACGCTGCTGGGCCGCCGCCTCACGGCGCTGCACACTTTCGGGCGTTTCCTCATACAACTGTTGCGCCACGGGTGCCGGTCCGCGCACAGCGCTGACGCCGCGCACCAACACCTCACGCTCCAGGGGGCCCTGACGCAGGCGCACGCGGTCACCGGCTTTGACTTCACGCGAGGCTTTCGCATCGAGCCCGTTGATCTGTACACGGTTCTTGCCGATTTCTTCGGCCGCAAGACTGCGGGTTTTGTAAAAGCGTGCCGCCCAGAGCCACTTGTCGATGCGCAGGCTGTCCATCCTCAGGCTCCAAACAAACCCGCCTGCGGACTCAACCCCTGCCGCACATGGGGCATGGTCAGTTTGAGCCGCAACTCGCGCTTCATGCGGGCATTGTCCAGGCGGCGTGACTCGCTCATGAAGCTCAGCAGCATGAGCGGCAAAGCCTCGTTGGCCGTGGCCCGGGGCACACGCGGCGGCCGTGGCAGCCCCATCAGATCGGCGGCCAGGTCAAAGTAGTCGCCCATTTTCATGTCGGTGTCGTCGCAGATGTTGAGCACGCGCTGAGCACGCCCGCGCCACAAAGCCAGCGCACAGGCACGTGCCAGATCGTTGGCATGGATGTGGTTGGTGTAGACGTCGTCCTGCGCCTGCAGCACCGGTGTGCCCTTGAGCAGGCGCTCGCGTGGCGTGCCGCCCTCGCGGTCCTGCGCGTAGATGCCCGGCACGCGCAAGATGGTGCTGCGCACACCTGTGCGGCCCAGCAGACGAACCCACTGCTCTGCGTCCACGCGGCGGCGTGCGCGTGCCGTGTGCGGCTGCACCGGACGCGATTCGCTCACACGCTGACCCTGGCAGTCGCCATACACGCCCGTGGTGGAGGCATAGACCAACGCCTGCGGCGGTGTGCGCAAGCGCAAGGCGCGCAGCAGGTCCCGCGTGCGGGGATCGTGGGTCACCACGCCACGCGCATCGCCAGGAGGGGGCGCCAGATGCAGCACCCGCTGCCCCAGGCCCGACAGGCGACGCAGCGTACCGGGCTGGTCCAGATCGCCCAGCAAGGGGGTCAGTCCGCAGGCGCGCAGCAGTCGCACGCGCTCAGGCGAAGAAGTCAATGCCAGCAGACGCACCCGCTGACTTTGGGGCGCACCGAGCTGGCCGGCGGCGCGCAGACCCACGTCACCGCAACCGACGATGAGCACACGCGGACGGCGAAAGCGCGCCGGCAAGGCACCGAGAGGGGTCTGGTTTGAAGGCAAAATCAGGGGTTCCGGGTCAGAAAACCCCGCAAGGATACCGAAAACATGAGCTTCCAGATCACTGTTCAGCCCAGCGGCCGCAGCTTTGCCGCCGAGTCTTCCGAAACCCTGTTGGCCGCCGGCATCCGCCAGGGCATTGGCCTGCCCTATGGCTGCAAGGACGGCGCCTGCGGTTCCTGCAAATGCAAAAAGATCTCGGGCACCGTGACGCACGGCCCGCACCAGGAAAAAGCCCTGTCCGCCGCCGAAGAAGCGCAAGGCCTGATCCTGACCTGCTGCGCCACCGCGCAAAGCGATGTGGTGCTGGAGTCCAAGCAGGTGACCGAAGAAGGCGGCCTGCCCGTCAAGAAAATGCCGGTGCGCGTGGCCAGCCTGGAGAAGAAGTCGCACGACGTGGTGGTGCTCAAGCTGCAACTGCCCGCCAACGACCCGATGAAGTTCCGCGCCGGTCAGTACATCGAGTTCATCCTGCGCGACAACTCGCGCCGCAGCTACAGCATGGCCAACGCGCCGCACACGCTCGAAGTCTCGCCGCCCATGGTGGAGCTGCACATCCGCCACATGCCCGGCGGCAAGTTCACCGATCCGGTGTTCTCGACCATGAAGGAAAAAGACATCCTGCGCGCCGAGGGGCCTTACGGCAGCTTCTACCTGCGCGAGGATTCCGACAAACCGATGATCCTGCTGGCTTCGGGCACCGGCTTTGCACCGATCAAGGCCCTCATCGAGCACATGCAGCACAAAGGCATCACCCGTCCGGCCACGCTGTACTGGGGCGGCCGCCGTCCGTCCGACCTGTACATGGCCGACTGGATCGAGGCGCAGCTCAAAGCCATGCCCAACCTGAAGTACGTGCCCGTGATCTCCAACGCAGAGGCCGAGGACCAGTGGACCGGCCGCACCGGCTTCGTGCACCAGGCGGTGCTCGAAGACCACCCCGACCTGTCGGGCTTCCAGGTCTACGCCTGCGGCGCGCCCATCGTGGTGGAATCGGCCCAGCGCGATTACGTGGCCAAGGGCGGTCTGCCCAATGAAGAGTTCTTCGCCGACGCCTTCACCTCCGAGGCCGACAAGGCCAAGGCCTGACCAGAGACCCTGGACCGGATGGGGCGCTGAGCGGATACCTGTTCAACGCCTGGAGTGGCCGACCTCAAAGTCGTTCTGGCCCGTGCGGTCGCTGCCGCGCAGCAGCCACAGCGGCCGTGTGGCAAAGCTCACCGGCACGCCGGTCTGGCCATCAGAGGGCCGCAGGTTGCGATCAAACAGCGAGCTGCCGGGCATGAAACGCAGGGCCACGCCCGTGCGGCGTTGCGTGGACCGGTTGGCCTTGGCGCCGTGGATCATGTAGACGTCATGCATGGACATCTGGCCGGGCTCGAGCTCCAGATCCACCGCCTGGCGCTCATCGAAGGTGCCCTCGGCCATGCGTTGGTTGAGCGTGAGGTCCGTGCGGTCTTCGTGCAGGTGCGGATGCAGCACCTGCGGGCGGTGTGAGCCCGGGATCACGCGCAGGCAACCGTTCTCGCACGTGCTGGGCTCCAATGCCACCCAGACGGTGCACGTGGCCAGAGGCCGTATCGGCCAGTAGTGGCCGTCCTGGTGCCATGGCGTTTCAAAGCCCTCGGCGGGCGGCTTGCAGAAGACATGGCAGCCCCACAGGATCACATCGGGGCCGATCAGCTGTTCCACCATGTCGACGATGGGCTTGTGCATGGCCAGCTCCAGGAAGCGCTGGCTGCCCTTGACGCCTTCGTCGTTCTGGCCTTCGATGTGGGCACTGACGAGTTTTTCAGGGCGCACACCCGGGTTGTCACGGATCAGCTGGTCCAGCGCCTCCTGCAGCGATTGCAGGAATACCGGCTCCAGACGGTAAGGCGGGATCAGGTAGCCTTGCTCGCGGTAGTCACGCACTTGCAGCTCATTGAGGCGCATCGTCGTCTCCTTGCCGGGAACCGTCCCGGATGTTGTGAACTCACTCCCCGAGATAGGCTGCCCGCACCTTCGGATCGGCCAGCAGCTCCTGCCCGGGGCCATTCATGGTGATCAGGCCAGAGTCCATCACATAGCCCCGATCGGCCATGGCCAGCGCACGGCTGGCGTTCTGCTCGACCAGCACCACCGTCATGCCCTGGCTGTAAACGTCTTTCACCACCTCGAAGATCTTGTCGACCATGATGGGCGACAGGCCCATGGAAGGCTCATCGAGCAACAGCACACGCGGACGGCTCATCAGGGCTCGGGCCATGGCCAGCATCTGCTGCTCGCCGCCCGACATGGTGCCGGCGAGCTGGTCCTTGCGTTCGCGCAGCCGCGGGAAGGTGTGGAACATCTTCTCCATGTCGTCGGCGATCGCCGCATCGTCAGAACGCAGGTAGGCGCCCATCTGCAGGTTTTCGGTGATGGTCATGCGGGTGAAGACGCCGCGGCCTTCGGGCACCATGGCCAGCCCCTGTTTGACCAGATCCCAGGGGCCCTGGCCCTGGATGGATCGGCCCAGGTATTCGATGTCACCGTCCTGCGGCGCCAGGGTGCCGGTGATGGCTTTCATGGTGGTGGTCTTGCCAGCGCCGTTGGAGCCGATCAGGGTGACCAGCTCGCCCTCGCGCACCTCCATGTCCACCCCCTTGACGGCCTGGATGCCGCCGTAGGCCACCTTCAGGCCTTTGACCTTGAGCAGTGTGTCCGCCATCTCAGTGTCCTCCGGTGCCCAGATAGGCTTCAATCACTTTGTCGTTCTTCTGCACTTCGGCGGGGGTGCCCTCGGCGATCTGCTTGCCGTAGTCGAGCACGGTCACGCGGTCGCACAAACCCATCACCAGCTTCACGTCGTGCTCGATCAGCAAGATGGTGCGGTTGTCCTTGCGGATGCGGTCGATCAGCTCACGCAGCTGCACTTTTTCGGTGGCGTTCATGCCAGCGGCCGGCTCGTCCAGCGCGATCAGCTGCGGGTCGGTGGCGAGCGCCCGGGCGATTTCCAGCCGGCGCTGATCGCCATACGACAGGGTGCGGGCGCGGTAGTCCGCGTATTTGCCGATGCCCACGTAGTCCAGCAGCTCCTGCGCGCGCCTGGCGATGGCCGCCTCTTCGGCTTTGAAGCCAGGGGTGCGGAAAATAGCCCCCAGCAAACCCGATCGGGTGCGGATGTGCCGCCCCACCATCACGTTCTCCAGCGCCGTCATTTCGGAGAACAGGCGGATGTTCTGGAAGGTGCGTGCAATGCCGGCCTTGGCCACTTCATGCACCGCAGTGGGCTCGTAGGGCTTGCCGGCCAGCTCGAAACTGCCGCTGTCGGGCGTGTACAGGCCGGTGATCACATTGAAGAAGGTGGTCTTGCCGGCGCCGTTGGGACCGATCAGACCATAGACCTGGCCACGCTGGATGGTGATGCCCACATCGGAGAGGGCCTGCAGGCCGCCAAAGCGTTTGGAAATGCCGGCGACTTTGAGAACGGTGTCTTGTGTCATCGCAGGCGCCCTCATTTCTTGTTGTTCAGGGACTTGCCGTGCTCGGGCGAAGGCCAGATGCCCCGCGGACGCAACAGCATCACGACGATCATCGCCAATGCGATCAGCAACTGGCGCAGGATGGCGGCGTCCAGCCGGCCATCGGTCATGGACTGCAAAGGTCCCGCCACATAGCGCAGCACCTCGGGCAAGGCGGACAGCAGCACCGCGCCAAGGATGACGCCCGGCAAATGGCCCAATCCCCCGAGCACCACCATGGCCACGATCATCACCGACTCCATCAGGCTGAAGGACTCGGGCGACACAAAGCCCTGGAAACCGGCAAACATGGCGCCCGACACGCCGCCAAAGGTGGCGCCCATGCCAAAGGCCAGCAGCTTGAGGTTGCGGGTGTTCAGGCCCATGGCCTTGGCCGCGATTTCGTCTTCGCGAATGGCCATCCAGGCGCGGCCAATGCGCGAGAACTCCAGCCGGTGCGAGATCAGCACACTCAAAAGCACCAGCGACAGGAACAGGTAGTAGTACAGCGTGACCGAAGCGATCTCGAATTCACCAATGGTCAGCTTTTTGCTCAGACTCCAGCCGAAGATGGAAATCGAGTCGATCATGTCGATGCCCTTGGGCCCGTTGGTGATGTTGACCGGGTGGTCCAGGTTGTTCATGAACACGCGGATGATCTCGCCAAAGCCCAGCGTGACGATGGCCAGATAGTCCCCGCGCAGCTTGAGCGTCGGCGCCCCCAGCAGCATGCCGAACAGCCCGGCGAGCGCCGCGCCCACAGGCACGATCACCCACAAGGGCATGTGCAGACCATTGGGGAAGTACACCGCCAGCGCGGGGAAGGTGTCGAGCAAGTGCGGCGAAGCGAGCAGACCGTACATGTAGGCCCCCACCGCAAAGAAGGCCACGTAGCCCAGATCGAGCAGGCCGGCGTAGCCCACCACGATGTTCAGGCCCAGGGCCAGCATCACATACAGCAGGGCCACATCGGCAATGCGCACCCAGGCGTTGCCAAAGAACTGGAGGATCAGCGGCAGTACCAGAAGTGCCAGGCCAATCAACAGGTACTGGGAGAACTTGTTCTGTTTCATGCTTTCCCCCTCAGGCACGGTCGGCCACACGCTCGCCCATGAGCCCGGACGGCCGCAGCGTGAGCACGATGATGAGCACGATGAAAGCAAAGATGTCGGTGTAGTGGCTACCCAGCACGCCACCGGTGAGGTCACCGATGTAGCCCGAGCCGATCGACTCGATCAGGCCCAGCAAAATACCGCCAATCACCGCCCCCGAAAGATTGCCGATGCCGCCAAACACGGCAGCGGTGAAGGCCTTCAGACCGGGGATGAAACCCATCGAATGCTGGGCGGTGCCGTAGTTGGATGCGTACATCACGCCGGCAATCGCCGCCAGCACCGCACCGATGATGAAGGTGGCCGAAATCACCATGTCCGGCTTCACGCCCATCAGGGCCGCCACGCGCGGGTTCTCGGCGGTGGCGCGCATGGCGCGACCAAGCTTGGTGGAATTGACCAGCCACATCAGCAGCGCCAGCGAAATCGCCGTGACCGCCAGAATCATGATCTGTGTGGGCGTGATGACGGCGCCACCGATGTTGACCGGCGTGCTCGGCAGCAGCGTGGGGTAGGCCTTGTAGTTGGGCTTCCAGATGATCATGGCCAGCGTTTGCAGCAGGATGCTCATGCCGATCGCCGTGATCAGCGGGGCCAGCTTGGGGCTGTTGCGCAAAGGTCGGTAGGCAATTTTTTCAATCGCGAAATTGAGCGCGGCGGCGACCACGCAGGCGATCAGCGTGGCCAGGACCAGGATGACCCAGCCCGGCGCTCCAGGCATGGCGTCCTTCATCAGGCCGATCGCGGTCCAGCTCGTCAGAGCCCCCACCATCAGCACCTCACCGTGCGCAAAGTTGATCAGGTTGATGATGCCGTAGACCATGGTGTAGCCCAAGGCCACCAGGGCGTACATGCTGCCCAGAACCAGACCGTTGATGATCTGCTGAAGCAAGACTTCCATAAATGGTTTCTCCGTTGCGCCAGCTCTTGCCTGGCTTTGATTCAGTGCTGCTCAAGTCAGGACACCTTGTGGGTTGCCTGAACTGAGGCTGAATCCAATTAGCAAAAAACCCGCCAAGGCGTTTGTCTGGCGGGTGGATAAGTGGGGCGATTTTAGTGAACCACTCAGGGGCTTAAGTATTCACTTTTCTCGGGGGTTTCCCTGAATCAAATTCTTTTCACGCAATTCACGCAGTTTGTCATCGATTTTGATTTCCAGCCCCCGCCGGACCGGCCTGTAAAAACCTGGGTCGGCCATGCCTTCGGGCAGGTAGTTTTCACCCGCAGCAAAACCGTCTTCTTCGTCGTGCGCGTAACGGTAGCCCTTGCCGTAATCGAGCTGCTTCATGAGCCGAGTCGGTGCGTTGCGCAGGTGCATGGGCACCGGACGGGTGCCGTCTTGCTTGACAAAGGCTTTGGCCTCATTGAAAGCCTTGTAGACCGCATTGGATTTGGCGGTGACGGCCAGGTACACCACGCACTCGGCCAGCGCCAGCTCACCCTCGGGGCTGCCCAGACGTTCGTAGACCTCGGCCGCATCCAGCGCCAGGCGCAGGGCGCGCGGATCGGCCAATCCGATGTCCTCTGCCGCCATGCGGATCAGCCGACGCGAGATGTAGCGCGGGTCCACCCCGCCATCGAGCATGCGCACCAGCCAGTACAGCGAAGCGTCGGGGTCGGAGCCGCGCACGGATTTGTGCAGGGCACTGATGGTGTCGTAGAACTGTTCGCCACCCTTGTCGTAGCGGCGCATGCGCTCACCCAGCACCTTGAGCAGCCAGGCGTCGGTGACCGGGTTGATCTTTTCGCGCGTGGCCGCCATGGCCAGCGTCTCCAGCGTGTTGAGCAGGCGTCGGGCATCGCCATCGGCATAGCCCAGCAGGCGTTGCAGGGCGTCGGGTTCGAGCGCCGGCACCGCGTCAATCGCCTGCGCCCGGGCCACGATCTGCTTCAGATCCGCTTCACCCAAGGGCTGCAGCACGTAGACCGCGGCCCGTGACAGCAAGGCCGAGTTCACCTCGAAGGAGGGGTTCTCGGTGGTGGCACCGATGAAGGTGAACAGCCCGCTTTCGACGTGCGGCAAAAACGCGTCCTGCTGGCTCTTGTTGAAGCGGTGCACCTCGTCGACAAACACAATGGTGCGCTGCGGGTGCAGGCCATCCCGCGCAGCTTCGGCCTTCTCCACCGCCTCACGGATGTCCTTGACGCCTCCCAGCACGGCGCTGATGCTGATGAACTGGGCGTCAAACGCCTCGGCCATGAGCCGCGCAATCGTGGTCTTGCCCACGCCAGGTGGCCCCCAGAGGATGCAGCTGTGGGGCTGGCCCGATTCGAAGGCCAGCCGCAGGGCCATGCCCTCGCCCAGGATGTGCTGCTGGCCGATCACTTCGCCGAGCGTGCGTGGACGCAAACGCTCGGCCAGTGGGGTATGCGACGGCGCCGACATGCCAGGGCCACTCAGGGGCGGATCACGTCCGTGCCCGCTGGCGGATGGAACTGGAAAGCATCCGCCTTCAGCGCGGGGTTGATCTCGAAAGCGCTGAACGTCAGCACCGAGCGCTGGCCCAGCGCATCCTGCACCTCCAGCACGGCCAGCTCCGGCCCATGCTCGCCCGATCGAAGGCCCGCCAGAGCGTGGCGAATTTGCCCATCGGCACGACGAGGCGTGGCACGCACCCACTGCAAGCCATCGCGCGCTGCCTCGGGTTGCAACAGGAAATCCGCCTGCAGACCCGATAGCTGGGTGGCCGAGGTGATGAGGGCCAGCGGTGTGGCCGCCAGAGCCTGCGCCTGCGGTCGCGCCGTCACCTGCTGCAGGTCGGGATCGTGGAGCCACAGGGTCTGCCCATCGGCCACCAGCGTCTGCTCGAAAGGTTTTTTGTAGACAAAGCGAAAACGCCCGGGACGCATGAACTCCAGCACACCGCTGGACGTGCGGGTGCGTGGCGGTTGCCCGTTCTTGGGAACGGCCGTTACCACCTGGGAAAACTGGGCCCGGCCACTTTTGACCTGCTGCAGAAACTGCCCCAGCAGCACCAGCCCGTCAGCCTGCGCCATCACTGGCGCCCAGGACCATGCACCGGCAACCGTCAGAAGAAAGCGGCGACGCTGCAGCATGTCAAACCTCATTGCTCACGAGCGGGCACCAGAATTTCGCGTTGGCCACTGCCACTCATGGCGCTGACCAGCCCCGCCTTTTCCATGTCTTCCACCAGGCGGGCGGCGCGGTTGTAGCCGATCTTGAGGTGGCGCTGCACCAGCGAAATGCTGGCCTTGCGGTTTTTGAGCACGACCTCGACCGCCTGGTCGTACATCGGGTCTTTCTCGCCGCCCTCACCGCCCTCGCCCAGTGGGCCGTCTTCGCCATCGACCGTCCCGCCTTCGAGCACCCCTTCGATGTAGTCGGGCTCGCCCTGGGCCTTGAGGTACTCGACCACGCGGTGCACTTCATCGTCGCTCACAAAAGCACCATGCACCCGGATCGGGAAGCCGGTGCCCGAGGGCATGTAGAGCATGTCGCCCATGCCCAGCAGGGCTTCGGCCCCCATCTGGTCAAGAATGGTGCGGCTGTCGATCTTGCTCGACACCTGGAAGGCGATGCGTGTCGGGATGTTCGCCTTGATCAGGCCGGTGATCACGTCCACGCTGGGGCGCTGGGTGGCCAGGATCAGGTGAATGCCCGCCGCACGCGCCTTCTGCGCCAGACGGGCGATCAGCTCTTCGATCTTCTTGCCCACCACCATCATCAGGTCGGCCAGTTCGTCGATGACGATGACGATGTGCGGCAGGCGTTTGAGCGGTTCCGGGTCGTCGGGCGTCAGGCTGAAAGGGTTGTAGATGAACTCTTCACGTGCCGTGGCTTCGTCGATCTTGGCGTTGTAGCCGGCCAGATTGCGCACGCCCAGCTTGCTCATGAGCTTGTAGCGCTTTTCCATTTCGGCCACACACCAGTTCAGGCCGTGCGCGGCCTGCTTCATGTCGGTGACCACAGGGGCCAGCAGGTGCGGAATGCCTTCGTAGACCGACATCTCCAGCATCTTGGGGTCGATCATCAACAGGCGCACGTCACGGGCTTCGGCCTTGTAGAGCAGCGAGAGGATCATGGCGTTGATGCCCACCGACTTGCCCGAGCCTGTGGTGCCCGCCACCAGCACGTGCGGCATCTTGGCCAGATCGGCCACCACCGGGTTGCCCACGATGTCCTTGCCCAGGCCCATGGTCAGCATGGACTTGGCTTCGTTGTAGACCTGCGAGCCCAGGATTTCGCTGAGCTTGATCGACTGGCGCTTGGCGTTGGGCAATTCCAGTGCCATGTAGTTTTTGCCTGGAATGGTCTCGATCACGCGGATAGAGACCAGGGACAGCGAGCGCGCCAGGTCCTTGGCCAAATTGACGATCTGCGAACCCTTGACGCCGGTGGCGGGCTCGATTTCGTAACGGGTGATGACCGGGCCGGGGGCTGCTGCCACCACACGCACCTGCACACCAAAGTCGCTGAGCTTCTTCTCGATCAGGCGACTGGTCATTTCCAGGGTTTCGGGTGACACGGTTTCCTGCCGTGCGGTCAGGGCGTCCAGCAGATCCACCTGCGGCAGTTTGCTGTCAGGCAACTCGTTGAACAGCGGCTTCTGACGCTCCTTGACCACACGCTCGCTGCGCGGCACCTCGGTCACGCCTGGCTCGATCACCATGGGGGTCGGCCTGGAAGGCGGCACCGGCAATGGCGCGATCTCCAGCTGCGGCGAAGGCGACAGGCCGGCATCGAGCGAAGGCTCCATGCGGTCTTCCCAAGGTGGATCGACTGGCTGGTAACTGGCGGTCTGCTCGCGTTCACGCAAGGCCTGCTGCCCCAGCGCCAGATCGGTCTCGATCTCGCGCTGCACATGACGGCGCTGGATCAAGGCATCGATGCGCGCCCCAAGGCGTTCGGCCATGTCCGACCATGAAAACCGGAAAACCATGGACACCCCCACGACCATGGTGACGATGCCCGCCAGCGCCGAGCCGGTGAACCCCAGCCAGTGCATCGCCAAGCCACCGACCAGATATCCGAGCACACCCCCGCTGTGACCGGGCAGATGGTCTTCCCAGCGGTACAGGCGCGTCCATTCCAGAGCGCTGCTGCTGGCCACCAGCGCGAACATGCCGATCCAGAACACCCACAAGGTGCGAGGCGTCAAGCGGCGACGTTCGGCACTGCCCCACCCTGAGCTGCGCAACCAGCGTGAAAAACCCACCAGCCATGCCCGCAAACCGGCCAGCCAGCACCACCAGATGGAATACCCAAGAGAGAAATACGCCAGGTCGGCCATCCAGGCCCCCACGCGTCCAACCCAATTGCGGATGGGGGCATGAACACCCGAAGTGGACCAAGCGGCATCACCGGGGTTGTAACTCAGCAAGGCCAGCAACACCAGCAGCAGGCTGGCGCCGCCCAGCAGCAGGCTGATTTCAAGGGCGAAACGCGCCCACAGGCTGCGCGGCTCCTGCGGGGCCAACTCCGGCTCGATCGCCCCGGTCAATGTATGAAGGGAGTAACTCATGTCTTGGTGTGAAGCTTACCCGATCAGATCGCGCCGTAGCCCTGTGCTCAGGCAGGACAAAAACGGCTTCTTACAATGTGGGCTTTGGCGGCCACCATCTGCGGCTGCGCACCCTCCAGAAAGTCCCCATGAGCACCCCGACCCAACACGCCAAAGTCCTGATTCTGGGTTCCGGCCCTGCCGGCTACACCGCCGCCGTCTATGCCGCCCGTGCCAACCTCAACCCGCTGCTGATCACCGGCATGGCCCAAGGTGGCCAGCTGATGACCACCACCGAGGTCGACAACTGGCCCGCCGACGTGCACGGCGTGCAAGGCCCTGAACTGATGCAACGCTTTCTGGAACACGCCGAGCGCTTCAAAACGCAAATCGTGTTCGACCACATCAACGCCGTGGACCTGTCCAAGCGCCCCTTCACGCTCAAGGGCGATGGCGGCACCTACACCTGTGACAGCCTGATCATCGCCACCGGCGCCTCGGCCAAGTACCTGGGCCTGCCCTCGGAAGAAGCTTTCCAGGGCCGCGGTGTGAGCGCCTGCGCCACCTGCGATGGTTTCTTCTACCGTGGCGAGGTCTGCTGCGTGGTGGGCGGCGGCAACACCGCCGTCGAGGAAGCCCTGTACCTGTCCAACATCGCCAACAAGGTCTACCTGATCCACCGCCGCGACAAATTCAAGGCCGAGCCCATCCTGGTGGACAAGCTGATGGACAAGGTGGCCGAAGGCAAGATCGAACTCAAGACCTTCAAGACCCTGGACGAGGTGCTCGGCGATGACACCGGCGTGACTGGCGTGCGCCTGAAAAGCACCACAGACGGCAGCACCGAAGACCTCGCGCTCAAGGGCTGCTTCATCGCGATCGGTCACTCGCCCAACACCGACATCTTCCAGGGCCAGCTGACGCTGGAAAACGGCTACATCGTGACCCAGGGCGGCGGCAAGGGCTTTGCCACCCAGACCAGCGTGCCCGGGGTGTTTGCCGCTGGCGACGTGCAGGACCACATCTACCGCCAGGCCATCACCAGCGCCGGCACGGGCTGCATGGCCGCGCTGGACGCCCAACGCTTCCTGGAACAGGAAAACGGCTGATCACGCGCCCCTTCGGGTCTGCCTGCCCAGGCCGGCCCGGAATTCGTTATAATCCAAGGCTTTGCTGAATCTGCCCGCCCCGCTGCGGGGTTCACAGGGTCAGCAATCTGGGTTACCGCCACCCATCCTGGCGAGGTGAGGCTGGAGCGCCAGATTCCTGCAAATGCGCAGAAATCCATCGGCACCGGCTGTTTTGAAAAGTACGGAGTGTCCTCATGGCACGCAAGTGTGAAGTCACGGGCAAAGGCCCGATGGTCGGGAACAACGTTTCCCATGCCAACAACAAAACCAAGCGCCGGTTCCTGCCGAACCTGCAATACCGTCGTTTCTGGGTTGAGAGCGAAAACCGTTGGGTGCGTCTGCGCGTTTCCAGCGCCGCCCTGCGCCTGATCGACAAGAACGGCATCGACTCCGTGCTCGCCGACCTGCGTGCACGCGGCCAGGCCTGAACCTTCTAAGGAGCACATACCATGGCAAGCAAAGGCGGACGCGAAAAGATCAAGCTGGAGTCCACGGCCGGTACCGGTCACTTCTACACCACCAGCAAGAACAAGAAGACCATGCCCGAGAAAATGGCGATCATGAAGTTTGATCCCAAGGCTCGCAAGCACGTCGAGTACAAGGAAGTGAAGCTGAAGTGATTCGGCTCGCCCCATAAAAAAACCGCTGCACTGCAGCGGTTTTTTTATGCCCGTCGAATTTGTGGGAAGGCGCCTCTTGCGCCGCTTATGGGAGCGCGCCCCTGCGCGCGAAAGCCTTAGGCTGCAGGGGCGGCCTCCTACACAGTCAGGCCACCTTGACTCGAACCGAGCGCAACTTCATCGAGAAGTCACGCAGCGCAGCAATGCCGCTGTCTTCGGCACGCTTACACCATGCCTGCAGATCGGCGGCCAGCTGCTCACGCGATTGCGAAGTGTTCAGCCAGATCTGACGCAGCTCTTCACGCATGTGAACCATCTTGTCGAGGGTCGGGCTGGCCTGGCGGGCCTGCACCAGCTGTGCCTGCACCTCGGCTGGCACCTTCTCGGTGTCGCGGTGCAGCCAGCGGCTGGCATCGCGCAGCACCTTGGCATCGCTCAGCTTGGCTGCCTCTTGCGCTACCACACTGCGCAAACCGCGGGCGTAAGTGGCCATGACTTCGTAGCGGTTGGCAATCAGCGCTTCGAGCGTCTTTTCATCAGCCACCGGGCGCACATCGCCGTAGGCGGCACGGGGCGGCGTCTTCTTCACCGTGGCCAGACCCAACGCGCTCAGGATGGAGATGTACATCCAGCCAATGTCAAATTCATAGGGCTTGACCGACAGCTTGGCCGAGGTCGGGTAGGTGTGGTGGTTGTTGTGCAGCTCTTCGCCCCCGATGATGATGCCCCAGGGAGAGATGTTGGTGCTGGCGTCCTGCGCCTCGAAGTTGCGGTAACCCCACCAGTGGCCGATGCCATTGATGATGCCGGCGGCCGTGACCGGAATCCAGGCCATCTGTACGGCCCACACCGTCAGACCCAGAAAGCCGAACAGAGCCACATCGATGATCAGCATCAGGCTCACGCCCAGCGCGGAATAGCGGGTGTAGACGTTGCGCTCCATCCAGTCATCGGGGGTACCGTGACCGTAGCGCTCCATGGTTTCCTTGTTCTTGGCTTCGGCGCGGTAAAGCTCTGCGCCTTTCCAGAACACCGTCTTGATGCCGAAAATCACGGGGCTGTGCGGGTCGCCTTCGCGTTCGCACTTGGCGTGGTGCTTGCGGTGAATGGCCGTCCATTCCTTGGTCACCTGGCCCGTGGTCATCCACAGCCAGAAACGGAAGAAATGCGCGGGGATCGGGTGCAGGTCCAGCGCACGGTGCGCGGAGTGACGATGCAGGTAAATCGTGACGCTGGCAATCGTGATGTGGGTCAGGCCCAGCGTGATCAGAAGCACCTGCCACCAGGCGAGGTTGAACAGGCCGTGGCCCATCCAGTCAATCAGGGCGTCAAAGGCAGCCCAATCGGTCAGAAACATGAATCAAAACTTTCGGTATACGCCAAAAGGCAACCCCTGATTTTAAGTTTTCAGCCAGAAAAAAGACAGGATTTTCGTTGTCCGGCACGGTCAATGAGGAAAAAACACCTCATTTTCTGACCCAGACAGCGGCAAAGAAGCCATCGGTGCCGTGCCGATGCGGCCACAGGCGCAGGTACTCGCCTGTTTCGGTGCACAGGCTGGCCCCATCCACCACCTTGAGGCGGGCCAGTTCTGCGGCCACAGCCAGGGGGACGAAGTCCGGATGCGCCTGGCTGAAAGCCTGGGCAATGGCCTCGTTTTCCTGGGGCAGCACACTGCAGGTGGCATACACCAGCCGACCACCCGATTTCACCAGCCGTGCTGCGCTGTCCAGAATCGCCGTTTGTTTGGCCACCAGCTCGGCCACGGCCTTTTCGGACTGGCGCCACTTGAGGTCCGGGTTGCGGCGCAAAGTTCCCAGGCCCGAGCAAGGGGCATCGACCAGCACCCGGTCGATCTTGCCGGCCAGTCGCTTGATGCGGTCGTCACGCTCGTGGGCAATGGCCGCCGGGTGCACATTGGACAGCCCGCTGCGCGCCAGACGTGGCTTGAGGGCCTCAAGCCGGTGCGCAGACACATCAAACGCGTAGAGGCGGCCGGTGTTGCGCATGGCCGCGCCCAGCGCCAGCGTCTTGCCGCCGGCACCGGCACAAAAATCCACCACCATCTCGCCCCGGTGCGCATCCACCAGCAGGGCAAGCAGCTGCGAGCCTTCGTCCTGCACCTCAATGGCACCGCGGGTAAAGACCTCGGTGCGCTGCAGGGCCGGTTTGTCCTGCAGGCGCAAGCCCCAGGGCGAATGCGGCGTGGGCTCGGCAGCAATGCCTGCTTTGGCCAATTCCTTTTGCACCTCGGCGCGCTTGGCCACCTGGGTGTTCACGCGCAGATCCAGCGGCGCGGGCAGCTGCAGGTTATCAGCCAGCGCCTGGAAGTCGCCCCCCAGCTGCGCCTGCAGGGCCTTGGCCAGCCAATCGGGCAGGTTGTGGCGGTGCGGCGCCATCAGCTCATCGGGTTTGACCTTGTCACAGGCGTCCAGCCAGGCTTTCTCCTGATCGTTCAATGCGCTCTTGAGAAAGTCACGGGGACCATGGAAGCCCAGAATGGCCAGGCGCCGCTCCTTGGGACCACTGCCTGAACGGGCCAGCTGCTCGAACAGAAGTTTCTTGCGCAGCACGGCAAAAGCGGTTTCAGCCAGGGTGGCGCGCTCGCGTGGACCCAGTGCACGGTGTTCACGGAAATAACGGGACACCACGGCGTCGGCCGGGTGTTCAAAGGTCAGGCACAGCTTCACGAGTTCCGCGCAGCTGTCCAGAAGGGCTTTAGGATGCATGGCCGTATTGTCCCATCCCCCATCCCCTCCTTTGCCATGACCGACGATGACCTGCCACCCCTGATCGAAACACCGCCTGGCCTGTACCGGCACTACAAGGGCGGCGAGTACCGCGTGCTGGGCACCGTGCGGCACAGTGAAACACTGCAAGCGATGACGCTGTACCAGGCACTCTACGGCCAGCAGGGCCTGTGGGTGCGCCCGGCGGCCATGTTTGGCGAGACGGTGGTGATTGAAGGTGAGGCCCAGCCCAGATTCAGGCGTATTGGCAATTGAGACTGCTTTCGGCCGCGGGGGCGGCCACCTGCACAGAGGCTGTGTGGGAGCGAGCGCCTGCTTGCGAGTGGCAGACCCCGGATTACGGCTTCTTCAAAAAATCCACCACCGCCTGCGGGTAGATGCGGTGCTCCTGGGTGAGCACGCGCGCGGCCAGCACATCGGGCGTATCGTCAGACAACACCGGCACCACCGCCTGGGCCAGGATCGGGCCATGGTCAAGCTCGGCAGTGACCTGGTGGACTGTGGCCCCTGCGAACCGACAACCGGCCTCGATGGCGCGCTCGTGGGTGTGCAGACCCGGGAAAGCCGGCAACAGCGAAGGGTGGATGTTGAGCAAACGCCCGGCGTAGTGCTGCACAAAACCGGGGGTGAGAATGCGCATGAAGCCCGCCAGCACCACCAGCGTCGGGGCATGGCGGTCGATCTCCTGCATCAGGGCGGCATCAAAGGCTTCACGGCTGGGGTAGGCCTTGTGGTCGAGCACAGCCGTGTTGATGCCCTGCTCTTTCGCAAACACCAGCCCCTTGGCGTCAGCCTTGTTGCTGATGACCGCCGACACCCTGGCACCCAGTCGCGTCTCCCAATGCTCCTGTTGCGCACGCCGCACGATGGCCGCCATGTTGGAACCGGAACCGGAAATCAGGATGACAATGTTTTTCATGTTGCCGCGATTATCCCCGGCCTCCCCTGTGGCTCCAGACAAACCCTGACTTGTCCCAACCCGGACACCCCACAAACGAACGATCGTGCTAAAAACCATCTGTCTCAAGGAGAACCTGCACATGGATTTGGCTTTTACCCCTGAAGAACTCGCGTTCCGCGACGAGATTCGCACCTGGGTTCACGCGAACCTGCCCAAACACATTTCCGACAAGGTCCACGCTGCGCAGCGCCTGACGCGCGACGACATGCAAACCTGGGCCAAGATCCTGGGCAAGAAAGGCTGGCTGGGTTATGGCTGGCCCCAGCAATTTGGAGGTCCGGGCTGGAACGCGGTGCAAAAGCACCTGTTCGAAGAAGAATGCGCCCTGGCCGGCGCGCCGCGCGTCGTGCCCTTCGGTCCGGTGATGGTGGCGCCCGTGATCATGGCGTTCGGTAATGCCGAACAGCAACAACGCTTCCTGCCCGGCATCGCCAGCGGCGAAGTGTGGTGGAGCCAGGGCTACAGCGAACCGGGCTCCGGCTCTGACCTGGCCTCGCTCAAGACCCGCGCCGAGCGCAAGGGCGACAAGTACATCGTCAACGGCCAGAAAACCTGGACCACACTGGGGCAGTACGGCGAATGGATCTTCTGCCTGGTGCGCACCAGCACGGAAGGCAAGCCGCAGACCGGCATTTCCTTCCTGCTGATCGACATGAAGTCGCCCGGCGTCACCGTGCGCCCGATCAAACTGCTGGACGGTGAGTGCGAGGTCAACGAGGTCTGGTTCGACAACGTCGAAGTCCCGGCCGAAAACCTGATTGGCGAGGAAAACAAGGGCTGGACCTATGCCAAGCACCTGCTCAGCCACGAACGCACCAACATCGCCGACGTCAACCGTGCCAAGCGCGAACTCGAACGCCTCAAGCGCATCGCCAAAACAGAAGGCGTGTTGGAAGACTTCCGCTTCCGCGACGAGATCGCCAAACTCGAAGTCGATATCGTGGCCCTCGAAATGCTGGTGCTGCGCGTGCTCTCGGCCGAAAAGTCGGGCAAAAACTCGCTGGACATTGCCGGTCTCTTGAAGATCCGCGGCAGCGAGATCCAGCAGCGCTACACCGAGCTGATGATGCAGGCGGCGGGTCCGTTTTCCCTGCCCTTCATCTTCGAAGCCATGGAAGCTGGCTGGCAAGGCAACTTCCCCGGCGGCGTGGTGGCCAATGCGCCGCTCGCTTCCAACTACTTCAACATGCGCAAGACCACCATCTACGGCGGCAGCAACGAAGTGCAGCGCAACATCGTGAGCCAGACGGTTTTAGGTTGACAGCCTCTGTGGGAGCGTGCCCCCCTGCGCGTGAATGCCATTCGGCCACAGGGCTGGCCTCCTACAGACAAACAGGATCTTGAAAGGTTTCTCAAATGGATTTCGATTTTTCTGAAGACCAGGAACAACTGCGCGATGCGGTGCGCAAGTGGGTCGACAAAGGCTACGACTTCGAGCGTCGCCGCGCCATCGTGAATGCCGGCGGCTTTGACCGCGCCGCCTACAACGAACTGGCCGAACTCGGTCTGGCCGGCCTGTACGTGAGCGAAGAACACGGCGGCCTGGGCATGGGCCCGGTCGAGGCCATGGTGGTCATGGAAGAACTCGGGCGCGGCATCGTGCTCGAGCCCCTGGCCCAGACGCTGATTGCCAGCGCCGTGCTGCAGACACACGCCCCGGCCGCCCTGCAGTCGACCTGGCTGCCCCGCATCGCCGGCGGCGAGGCCATCGTGGTGCTGGCGCACCAGGAGCGCGGCGCACGCCACCACCTGAACCGCTGCAAGGCCGAGGCCAAGGAAGCAGGGGGCCAGTGGACCGTCAGCGGCACCAAGAGCATCGTGCCCGTGGGCGATCAGGCCGACGCCTACATCGTACCGGCGCTGGCCGGTGGCCAGATGGCGCTGTTCCTGGTCCAGCGTGGCGCAGCCGGTGTCAAGGCCGAGGGCTACCTGACCCAGGACGGCGCGCGCGCCGCCGAAGTGAGTTTTGCCAACAGCCCGGCGCAACTGATCACGAAGAACGGTCAAACGGCGCTTGAAG
>Ga0255221_1000062_pt1 | contig 26901 bp, 24 predicted proteins | sample Miss_Colum_RepC__FD_183020 | JGI IMG/M metagenome (GOLD analysis project Ga0255221, IMG submission 183020) | Freshwater microbial communities from Mississippi River, Louisiana, United States - Miss_Colum_RepC_8d | ecosystem: Environmental > Aquatic > Freshwater > River | place: USA: Louisiana...
GGCGGCGATCCGTTGGTGATCGGGATCAATGTGCGTGAGACCGCCAGCCATGTGCGGCGTTACCTGGCCTCCACCGGCATGAACTTCCCGGTGGTGCTTGATCCACAGGCCGAGCTGGCCAAACGCTTTGGCATCACGGCCTTCCCGACCACCTTGCTGATTGCGCCAGACGGCCAGATCCGCTGGCGCGTGGTGGGCGAGGTGGACTGGGCTGGCGCAGAAGCTGGCCGCTGGATCATTGGCTTGTCGAACCCTCGCCGCTGAGCTGGCCCAATTGTTTCCGGGATAATCGCATTGCCTGTGCGCTGCCGCGCCGGGTGACCTGCCTTCGGGGCATTGGTGGCTTGCGCCACCTCGTGTGCGCCGACAGGTCTTTCCTCACACACCGGAGTTCCTTTCATGACCCCCGTTCGCCGTTCCCTGCTCAAAGGGGGCGCCGCACTGGGCGCTCTCATCGCAGCGCCCGCCCTTGTGCGTGCCCAAACCACTTCCAATGAACGCCGCTTTGCCCCTCAGCCGGGCGCCTGGCGTACCTTTGAAATCACCACGCGTGTGGAGCTGGCCGATCCGGTCGGTGCTTCTCGCATCTGGCTGCCGGTGCCCAGCATCGACAGCGACTGGCAGCGTTCGCTGGAGAGCAGCTACATCAGCAACGGCAGTGCCCGCCTGACCAGCGATGGCGTTGAAGGTGCCCGCATGGTGTATGCCGAGTTTGCCGCCGGTGTGAAACCGGTGGTCGAAGTCACCAGCCGCGTGCAGACCCGAAACCGTGCCGATCTGTCGGGCAGCCGCGTTTTCGACAAGGAAGATTCCGCCACGCTGCGCCACTACACCCGCGCCACGCGTCTGCTGCCCACCGATGGCATCGTCCGCGAGACGGCGCTCAAGGCCACGCAGGGCGCCAAGAACGATGAAGCCAAGGCCCGTGCCCTCTACGACTGGGTGGTCGCCAACGCCTGGCGCGAGCCCAAGGTGCGCGGCTGCGGCGAGGGCGATATCAAGACCATGCTGGAGACTGGCAACCTGGGCGGCAAATGCGCCGACATCAATGCCTTGTTCGTGGGTCTGTGCCGCTCGGTCGGCCTGCCTGCGCGCGATGTCTACGGCATCCGCTTGGTGCCTTCGGCCTTTGGTTACAAGGAGTTGTCGGGCAATCCGGCCAGCCTCAAGGGGGCGCAGCACTGCCGCGCTGAGGTTTATCTGCAGGCCCGTGGCTGGGTGGCGATGGACCCGGCCGATGTGGCCAAGGTCATGCGCCTGGAAACGCCAGAATGGCTCAAGAACACCGTTCACCCCGTGGTGGCGCCGGTCTACAAGCACCTGTTTGGCGGCTGGGAAGGCAACTGGCTGGGCTGGAACACCGCCCACGACCTGAAGCTGCCCGGCGCCAAAGAAGGCGTGCTGAACTTCCTGATGTACCCGGTGGCCGAAACCGCCGAAGGCCGCGTGGATTCCTACGCGCCCGATGCGTTCAAGTACAGCATCACGGCGCGCGAAATCGCGGCTTGATGCTTGGTTTGCAGGAGGTCAGCCCCTGGCTGAAGGCATTCGGGCGCAGGACATTTCTGCCATTGTGTAGGAGGCCGCCCTTGCGGCCGAGACATTCGCGCGCAGGGGCGCGCTCCTACAGCAGGCCTGCCTGTGCCAGCTCAAGCCCACTTTCAAATTGCCGTGGCTGCCCAGTCACCGGATCGGTGAAGGTGATGCTGCGTGCCAGCAGTTGTAAGGGTTCGGCAAAGTCTTCTGAATCATTGGGCCCGCGTCGCACCACTGGGTAGAACTGATCGCCTTCGATCGGCAGGCCCAGCCCGTGCATGTGCACCCGCAACTGGTGGCGCTTGCCGCTGACTGGGAAGAGGCGGTACAGCGCCCGCGCGCCTGCTTGCCTGACACATTCGATGCGCGTTTCGCTGTTGGGTGGCAGGCCCTCTTCCGGCTGCGCTTCGCGCATCCGGTAGAAAGCCTGTTCGTCTTCCAGGATATGGCTTCGGCGGGTGAGGGGAAACTGCAGTGCCTCGCGCCATCCGGCCACCGCTTCGTAGACCTTGTCCACACGCCGCTCGCGAAACAGCGACTGGTAGGCGTCGCGGTCCTGCGGGCGTTTGCAGAGCAGTACCAAGCCGGCGGTTTCGCGGTCGATGCGGTGCAGCGGGCTCAGGTCGGCACAGCCCAGTTGCGCCTTCAGCCGCACCAGCAGCGTTTCGCGCACATAGCGCCCGCCAGGCGTCACGGGCAGAAAATGCGGCTTGTCGGCCACGACCAGATGCGCGTCTTCAAACAGCACAGTGGCTTCAAAAGGAATCGGATCTTCGTGGGGCAGCTCGCGCCAGTAGTACACCCGTGCACCGCCCTCATAGGGCGCATCAGGCGCCAGTGGCTGGCCGTCTTCGCCGAGCACACTGCCCGCTTGCATGCGCTCGGTCCATTCGCTTCGGCTGATGCGCGGCAGGCGCTCGGCCAGGTGGTCGATCAGCGCCGGCCAGGGGCTTTGGCGCACGCGGGGCAGGGCCAGGCAGCTGGGCGAGACGCCATCGCGCATGGCAATGTTCGGGTTTTTGGGCACATGGGCCATGGCTCAGGCGCAGACCATTCGCGCGCAGGGGCGCGCTCCCACGGTGTGGGCAGCCGGCTGCCGTGAGGTCGCATCTGGTGAGAGCGCTGTCTGCGAGGGGGCTGACATCAGTAGGAGGCCGCCCCTGCGGCCGAATGCCTGGGTCCACATGGCCTCAGACCCGCCTGAACACCAGGTCCCACACGCCGTGGCCGAGCTTGAGGCCGCGGTTTTCAAACTTGGTGAGCGGCCGGTAGTCGGGCTTGATCGCGTAGCCGCCCAGTTCCGGACCGGCAGTGTTGACCAGCAGCGGTTCAGCAGACAGCACCTCGAGCATCTGCTCGGCATACGGCTGCCAGTCGGTGGCCAGGTGCAGGTAGCCACCGGGTTGGATGTGTTTGGCCAGGCGCTGCACAAAGGGGCCCTGGATCAGACGGCGCTTGTGGTGGCGGCTCTTGTGCCAGGGATCCGGAAAGAAGATGTGCACACCGTCCAGGCTGTCCTCGCCCAGCATGTGGTCCATGACTTCGACCGCGTCGTGCTGCACGATGCGGATGTTGCCAATGTTTTCTTCGCCGCAGCGCTTGAGCAGCGCGCCCACTCCGGGCTCGTGCACTTCGCAGCACAGGAAATTGTCATCGGGCCGCACCTGCGCGATCCTGGCCGTGGCGTCGCCCATGCCAAAGCCGATTTCCAGGATCAGCGGGGCACTGCGGCCAAAGGCGGCCTGCACATCCAGCCGTTCGGGGCGGTAGGGGATCAGGAACTTCGGGCCATAGCGCTCGAACGCGCGCATTTGCCCCGTGCCCATGCGGCCGGCACGCAGCACATAGCTTTTGATGGTGCGCATGAAGGGGGCATCGGCCTGGGCTTCTGGGGTCTGTTCGGGCGTGGTCATGGGCAGGAAGGCGTGTGTTTCGCAAAACCCATCATTATCGCGGGCCAGCCTCCCGTGCGGTCACGGTGGCAAACCATTGCCGGGTCCAATTCTGCAGGGCTTGAACCACGAGGGTGTTGCCGTTTTCTTGCGCCAGGCCCAATGTCTGGGCGGCCTTATTCAGTGCGGTCAACGGATCACTCAGGTCCAGAGGCCTTGCACCGTTTTGCTTGCTGAGTTTCTCGCCGTTGGCGCCCAGCACCAACGGGGTGTGCAAATAGCGCACCACGGGCAAGCCCAGCGCATGCTGCAGCACGATCTGGCGCGCCGTGTTGTCTCTCAGGTCTTCCCCGCGCACCACGTCGGTGATGCCCTGTGCTGCGTCATCCACCACCACGGCCATCTGGTAGGCCCACAGGCCATCGGCGCGCCGCAATACGAAGTCACCCACCTCCTGCGCCACATCCTCGACTTGCGCACCCAACCGCCGGTCGGTCCAGCGGGTGAGCTCGGGCAGCCCGCGCGCCGCACGCACGGCTTGCACGTTCAGGCGCCAGGCCCGGGCTGGCTTGCCATTGAGGCCGTCGCGGCAGGTGCCAGGGTAAACCTGTGCCTTGTGGCGGGCCGTGGGGTTGGTCTGTGCGGCCTCGATGTCCTTGCGTGAACAGCCGCAGGGATAGGCCAGTTCTGCGGCGATGAGCCGATCCAGTGCCTGCTGGTACACATGACCGCGCCGGCTTTGCCAGAGTACCTCGCCATCAGGCACGAGGCCGCACTGCGTCAGTTGCTGCAGGATGGCTTCTCCGGCACCGCCGACGCAGCGGGGGCTGTCCACATCTTCGATGCGTACGCGCCAAAGGCCGCCGCGGGCGCGTGCATCCAGCCAGCTGGCCAGTGCGGCCACGAGTGAGCCGGCATGCAAAAGACCTGTAGGGGAGGGGGCAAACCGCCCGATGTAGCCAGCCCCCATGGGGTCAGCGTTTGCGCAGGACAGCCAAGGCCAGCTCGAGACCGGAGACAAAAGCGTCTTCGACCCGGTGGCCCAGACACCAGTCGCCGCACAGGCCAATGCCTTCGGCTTTGAACCACAGGTGGCTCTGACCCAGCGGCTGCGCGGTCTTGGCGTACAGCCAGCGGTGCACCTCGGCGTGCGCCGGGGTGGCGCGTATGCCCGTGACTTCGCCAAAGGCCTTGAGCAGCTTGGCGGTCACGCGCTCGGGCGTGTCGTTGACATGCTCGGCGGACCAGCTGGCGCTGGCTTGCACCGTCCAGCGCTCGATGGGTTCGCGAGCGGGTTTGGACGATTCGCGGGCCATCCAGGCGATGCGGTGGTGCGTGCTGCGGGCTGCGTTCCATTGCGGGCCGATGGTGATCAGGCCGGGTTGCACCGCCTGCGGCCACGCGGCCATGAGTGTCCAGCAGGGATCCACCTTCACGGCTCTGAGCGGTTCAGCCAACTCGCCCAGCCCCGAGGACTGCAACAGCGCGCTGGCCTGTGCTGGCGGGATGGCGAGGACCACCTTGTCAAAACCGGCGTAGACATGCTGGCTGCCGTCGCTCCCTTCGGTCTGGACCTGCCAGCCGTCTTTCATGAGCGGGTCACGGCTGATCTGCGTGACGCGGGTTTCCAGGTGGATGTTGCCGTCGTCCATGAGCGGGTCTCCCCAGGCCTTGACCAGGGCGTTCATGCCTGGAGTGGCCACCCAATGACGCTCGCCGCCAGGCAGGCCGGCTTCGATCACGCGGCCCATCGGGTCGAGCACGCGCACCGCGTTGGCGCTCCAGGGACGGCACAGGCCAGGCACGGTGCCCAGCGCCAGTTCAAAGCGCGCGTCGCGCACGGTGAAGTACTGCGTGCCGTGGTCAAAGCTGCCAAAAGGACTGCGGCGTGTGGCCATGCGGCCTCCCAGCCCACGGCTTTTCTCGAACAGGGTGACGTGGTGGCCGGCCTGGCGCAGGGTGCGGGCGCAGGCGATGCCGGCCATGCCGACACCGATGATGGCGATGTGCTGTGTGGTCATGAGGGGGACTTTACACGCGATGCGCGGGTTGCAGCAATGCGGCGCGTGTCACGTCCTGGCCCAGCTGCTCCAGCCACCAGCGCAGGGCATGGCCGGCCGGGCTCTGGCGGCTGTCGCGCCAGGCGTAATGGGTGGTGCTGGTGCGTGGGCGGGCAATTTTCTTGACCACCAGCATACCGGCGTCGATGTAGGGTCGCGCCAGCGATTCGGGCAGCGAACCGCCGCCCAGCCCGCGCAGCTGCGCTTCGAGCTTGCTGGCCATGTCGGGCACGGTGAACACGTCCTGCCCGGCCAGCAGGCCGATCGTCAGGCCGGCGCCGCGGCTGACCGAGTCGGCCACGGCCACCGCGCGGTGCTGCTGCAATGTGGCGTCATCCAGCGGTTCGGGCGCCTGGGCCAGCGGGTGGTGCGAGGCCACGGCGTACACAAAAGGGATGTCGCCCAGCACCGCATGCTGGATCTCACTGCCCAGCCCGGGTTCGAGCACCACGCCCAGGGCCAGATCGGCCTGGCCCGAGGTGAGGGCGGCCAGCGTGCCCGACAGGGTTTCGTGCCGCAGTCGCAGCCGGGTGGGTGCGCCCAGCGCCAGAAAGGCGGCGCACAGGTCCATGACCACGGTGCGCGAGACCACGCTGTCCACCGCCACCGTCAGCACCGCTTCCCAGCCGGTGGCCACCCGGCGCACGCGGTTGGCCACGGCGTCCATGTCGTCGAGCAGCCTGCCGGCTTCGCGCAGCAATTCGCGCCCGGCGGCAGTGGGACGGGCCTGACGCGAGCTGCGGTCAAACAGCAGCACGTCCAGCGCGTCCTCGAGCTGACGCACACGGTAGGTGAGGGCGCTGGGCACGAGATGAAGTTCGCGGGCGGCGCCGGCAAAGCTGCCCTGGCGCTCGATGGTCTGCAACATGAGCAGCATCTCAGGGGTCAGCCAGTCGCGTGGCGTATACAGGGAAGTTTGCATGATCTTCGCTTGATTATTCAAACGGTTTGAATGATGCCAGCAAACTGGCAGCATGGTGAAAAGTGGACCAAACCCTACATTACTTCCATCTACCAAGGAGTTTCGCCATGCTGACCCTGCGCAAATCCCAAGACCGGGGCCATGCCGACCACGGCTGGCTCAAGAGCTTTCACAGTTTCTCGTTTGCCGAATATTTTGACCCGCAGCACATGGGCTGGGGCAATCTGCGCGTGATCAACGAAGACCGCATCGCCCCGGGTACCGGTTTTGGCACGCACGGCCACCGCGACATGGAGATCATCAGCTACGTGCTCTCGGGCAATCTGGCGCACCAGGACAGCATGGGCAACGTCAAGGGCATTCCGCCCGGCGATGTGCAGCGCATGAGCGCGGGCAGCGGCGTGCGCCACAGCGAGTTCAACCACGCCAAAGGCGAGCAGACGCATTTCCTGCAGATCTGGATCGAACCGAATGTGCGCGGCATTGCGCCGAGCTACGAGCAGAAAACCGTGCCCGAGTCGGCCAAGCGCGGCCAGCTGGCGCTGGTGGCCGCCCCCGAGCCGGGCGAGCACACCGTCAAGATCCACGCCGATGCGCGCATGTACGCCGGTCTGTTCGACGGCGCCGAGCAGGCCACCTTGACCCTGGACCCGCAGCGCAAGGCCTATGTGTTCGTCGTGCGAGGCAGCCTGCAGGCCAACGGCCAGGCTTTGAACGCAGGCGATGCCGCACTGCTGCAGGCCGAGCCTCGCCTGACGCTGGACCAGGCCCGCGACGCCGAAGTGCTGGTGTTCGACCTGGCCCCCTGATTTTCTTCACCCTTTTGCTCAACCAAGGAGTTTTCTCATGGCAAAGACCGTTGTTGTTTACCACTCTGGCTACGGCCACACCCAGTTCATCGCCCAGTCTGTGGCCAAAGGCGCCAACGCCCAATTGGTGGCCATTGACGCCGACGGCAATGTGAGCGAGTCAGACTGGGCCGCGCTGGACGCCGCAGACGCCATCGTTTTTGGCTCGCCCACCTACATGGGTGGTGTGAGCTGGCAGTTCAAGAAATTTGCCGACGCTTCTTCCAAGCGCTGGTTCACCCGCGCCTGGCAGGACAAGCTGTTTGCCGGCTTCTCGGTCAGCGCCAGCCTCAACGGCGACAAGGGCATGACCCTGGCGTATCTGAACACATTGGCCGCTCAGCATGGTGGTCTGTGGATCAGTCTGGGCATGGCTCCGGCCAACTCCAGCGCCGCTACCCGCAATGACGTCAACAACCTCGGCGGCTCGGTCGGTCTGCTGGTGCAGGCGCCTTCGGATGCCGGTGCTGACAAGATCCCGCAAGGCGATGTGGACACGGCCGTGAAGTTCGGCGAGCGCGTGGCGGCTGTGGCGGCCAAGACCCGCGGCTGATCCGGTTTTGTGGGAGTCTGCCCCTTCGGCCGAGTGCTAACACAACAGGCCCATCGTCATTCACGCACAGGGGGCGCTCCCACAAACCGCAGATGCCTCCTCGGGTAGCATGCGTGCATGAAAATCATCTCCATGCTGCCCTGGGCCGATTGGCTGGCCCTGCTGGGCTTTTTCAGTCTGTGGGTCGGCTATGCCTGGTTTTCCAAAACCGGCAGTCAGCGTCAGCAGACCCTGCTGGCCAGCACCAACCGCCTGCGCCACCAGTGGATGCTGCAGGCCACCGCCCGTGATCCGCGCATGCTCGACGGCCTGATCACGCAGAACCTTTCGACCACACCTTCGTTTTTTTCATCGACCAGCATCATCATCATCGGTGGTCTGTTTGCCCTGCTGGGCACCACCGACAAGGCGGCCGAGCTGGTGCGTGAAATTCCCTTTGCCCAGCAAACCCCGCTGCTGGTGTTCGAATTCAAGGTGCTGGTGCTGATCGGTATTTTTGTCTATGCCTTTTTCCGGTTTTCGTGGTCGATGCGGCAATACACCTTTGTGGCCCTGCTGATCGGGGCCATGCCACCGCCTGAAACCTTTGCCTCGGGCCAGAACGACCGCGAGGCCATGGCCGAGCGGGCAGGGCATCTGGTAGGGGCGGCTGCCGACACCTTCAATGACGGTTTGAGGGCGTACTACTTCTCCTTTGCGGCCATGGCCTGGTTTTTTTCACCGCTGGCGCTGGTCTTGGCCACGGCACTGGTGGTCCTGATTCTTTACAGCCGAGAATTTCGCTCTGAGGTGCTGCATGTCCTGAGGGACTGAGGGGCGGCGGCCTAAAATGCCTGCCATGTTTGTCCATCTGCGCCTTCACACCGAGTTTTCCATCGTCGACGCCACCTGCCGCATCGACGATGTCGTCAAGAGGGCAGCCAAAGACGGACAGCCGGCCCTGGCCATCACCGACCTGAACAACCTGTTTGGTGGTGTCAAGTTCTACAAGGAAGGTCGCGGAAAAGGGGTCAAACCCATCCTGGGTGCGGAAGTTCAGCTCGAAGGCCTGGCGGGCGATCTGGCCCAAATTTCTCGCGTCATCCTGCTGGTGCAAAGCAAGCAGGGCTACCTCAATCTGTGTGAATTGCTGGCCCGCGGCTGGACAAAAAATGTCGTCAAGGCGCAATCGGTCATTAAGCTGGAATGGTTGCAGGAGCTTTCGCAGGGACTGATCCTGTTGTCGGGTGCGCAGGCCGGCCCGGTGGGGCAGGCGCTGGTCCAAGGTGATGCCGACAAGGCCGCCGATCTGGCGCTGCAACTGGCCTCGGTTTTTCCGCACCGCTTTTACCTGGAGCTGCAACGTGCCGGCCGCCCCGAAGACGAGCCTCATGTGCAGGCCGCGGTGCAGCTGGCCGCCCGCCTGCACCTGCCAGTGGTGGCCACGCACCCGGTGCAGTTTCTGGCTGCGGATGACTACGAAGCCCACGAGGCCCGTGTCTGCATTGCCGAAGGCGAAATCCTGGCCAACCCGCGTCGCGTGCGCCGTTTCACGCGCGAGCAGTATTTCAAGTCGGCAGCTGAAATGCAGGCCCTGTTTGCCGACGTGCCCAGCGCATTGGCCAACACGCTGGAGATCGCCAAGCGCTGCAGCCTCACGCTGGTGCTGGGCAAGCCGCAGTTGCCCAACTTCCCGATCCCGCCGGTCAACGGCGAGATCCTGTCGGTGGAGGACTATTTCCGCCACGTCTCGCACGAGGGCCTGAAAGAGCGCCTGGTCCACCTCTACCCGAATGAAGCCGAGCGCGAGGCCCAGCGCCCGCGCTATGTGGAGCGGCTGGAGTTCGAACTCAACACCATCCTCAAGATGGGCTTCCCGGGCTACTTCCTGATCGTGGGCGACTTCATCCAGTGGGCCAAGAACAACGGTTGCCCCGTGGGGCCGGGCCGGGGCTCGGGAGCCGGCTCGCTGGTGGCCTACGCGCTCAAGATCACCGACCTGGACCCGCTGCAGTACAACCTGCTGTTCGAACGTTTCCTGAACCCCGAGCGGGTGTCGATGCCCGACTTCGATATCGACTTTTGCCAGACCAACCGCGACCGGGTGATCGAGTACGTCAAGGAAAAGTACGGCCGCGACGCGGTCAGCCAGATCGCCACCTTCGGTACCATGGCCGCGCGTGCGGCCATCCGCGATGTGGGCCGGGTGATGGACCTGAGCTACACCTTTTGCGACGGCATCAGCAAGCTGATCCCGAACAAGCCGGGCATGTCGGTCACACTGCAGTACCCGCCCAACCCTAAAAAGGAAGGCGACAAGAACAATTACGCCATCGAGATGGAGCCGATGCTGGCCGAGCGCATCGAGCGCGAGGAAGACGTCAAAAACCTGATCGAGATGGCGCAAAGCCTCGAAGGCATGACCCGCAACGTCGGCATGCACGCGGGCGGCGTGCTGATCGCACCAGGCAAGCTCACCGATTTCTGCCCGCTCTACCAGCAGCCGGGCAGCGACTCGGCCGTGAGCCAGTACGACAAGGACGATGTGGAGGCCGCGGGCCTGGTCAAGTTCGACTTTCTGGGGCTGGCCACGCTGACGATCCTGGAGATCGCGCGCGAGTTCATCATGAAGCGCCACAAGGGCCAGGAGAACTTTGCGTTCGAGAACATCCCGCTCGACGATGCCGCCACCTACAAGCTTTTTCAGGACGGCAAAACCGAGGCCGTGTTCCAGTTTGAAAGCCGTGGCATGCAGGGCATGCTGCGCGATGCCAAGCCCACGCGTCTGGAAGACCTGATTGCCCTGAATGCGCTGTACCGTCCGGGCCCGATGGACCTGATCCCCAGCTTCGTGGCCCGCAAGCATGGGCGCGAAGAAGTGGTCTACCCGCACCCGGCGGTGGCCGAGATGCTGTCCGAGACCTACGGCATCATGGTGTATCAGGAGCAGGTGATGCAGACCGCGCAGATCCTGGGCGGCTACTCGCTCGGCGGCGCCGACCTGCTGCGCCGCGCCATGGGCAAGAAAAAGGCCGAGGAAATGGCCGAGCACCGCGAGAAGTTCCGCGCCGGTGCCTTGGCCACGCACAACATCCCGCAGGACCAGGCCGATGAGGTCTTCGACCTGATGGAAAAGTTCGCGGGCTACGGCTTCAACAAGTCGCACGCTGCCGCGTATTCACTGCTGGCCTACCACACGGGCTGGCTCAAGGTGCATTACACGGCCGAATTCTTCTGCGCCAACATGACCGTGGAAATGGACGACACCGACAAGCTCAAGGTGTTGTTCGAGGATGCGCTCAAATTCGGCATCACCTTCGATCCACCCGATGTGAACCGTGGCCACTACCGCTTCGAGCCGGTCACCGACAAGGTCATTCGCTACGGCCTGGGCGCCATCAAGGGCACGGGCCAGCAGGCCATTGAGGCGATCGTGGCTGCGCGCGAGGAGGGCGGGCCGTTCAAGAGCCTGTTCGACTTCTGCAACCGCGTGGACCGCACGCGCCTGAACAAGCGCACGGTAGAAGCGCTGATCAAGGCCGGGGCCTTCGATTCGCTGCACATGAACCGCGCGGCGCTGGTGGCCAGCATCGACAAGGCCTTTGACTTTGCCAGTGCCACCGCGGCCAACGCGAATCAGGGCGGCCTGTTCGACATGCTGGGCGACGATTCGCACGGCTCGAGCACGCAGGAGCCCGATCTGGAGGACGTGCTGCCCTGGGGCATCAAGGAACGCCTGACGTTTGAGAAGACGGCGGTGGGCTTTTATCTGTCAGGCCACCTGTTCGATGCGGTGGAACGCGAGGTGCGCCAGTTCGTGCGCCGCAAGATCGACGACCTGATCGACAGTCGAGAGCCGCAGCTGATCGCTGGCATCGTGAGTGACCTGCGCATCATCAACGGCCAGCGCGGCAAGGTGGCGATCTTCAAGCTGGACGACAAATCGGGCGTGATGGAAGCCACCGCCGATGAGGGGCTGATCAACTCGGCCCGCCATGCCCTCAAGGACGACGAGCTGATCATCGTCATGGCCAAGATGCAGATGGACCGTTTCTCGGGCGGTTTCCGACTCAAGATCGAGCAGATCTGGGACCTGGGTGCGGCCCGCTGCCGCTTTGGCAAATTCCTGCGCGTGATGGTCAACGGTCGAGCGCCGGATATCGAGCGGCTGACCCGTGAGTTTCCGCCGCAGCGCGAGCAGACCGAGCACGGCGAACTGGTCAAAGGGTTGCCGGTGCGTCTGGCCTTGCAACGGCAATCGGGTGATGTGGCGGCCAAAGCCGAACTGGCCTTGGGCGAAAGGGCGCGCTTTTTCCCCTCAGATGCCGCCCTGGCCAGCTGGATGGCCCAGGCCGATCAGGGGCAGGCGCAGATCGTCTACGAAGACCATGGCCAGAACATCGTTGCGATCCGCACCGTCACGATGTGATTTTCAAACTTTCGTGGGAGCGATCCCCTGATCGCGAAATGTCCCGACAGCCAATCCGCTGATTCGCGCGCAGGGGCGCGCTCCCACAATACAGGTTCAGTCCAGCGGTCTGAACCCCAGAACAATCACCGGCGGTACGCGGCCATCGGTGTCGCGCGGCAGTACCTCGGTCTTGTCAATGGCGCGCAGCACGGCGTCGTCCCAGGCCTTGTTGCCGCTGGACTGCACGATGCGGCGGCTCAGAATGGTGCCGTCGGCACCCACCTTGACTTCAACTTCCGCACGCGGGTTGCCGACCACGTCACCGGGGTAGGTGATGTTGGGCTTGATGCGGGCGACCAGCCGCCCGGCGTAGCTGGCCGAGGGGCCGGAGGATTTGAGGGCTGTACCGGTGCTGTTTTCTCCACCCGTGGCGCCAGCCAGGCCCTGCATGCGCTTGAGGTTCTCCTTGCGCAAGGCATCGGCACGGGCAGCCTCGGCCTTGTCTTTGGCCTCTTCGGCTTTGCGTTTGTCGGCCTCAACCTTTTTCCTTTCGCGCTCTTTGTCCTCTTTGGCCTTCTGTTCCTTGGCTTTTTCTTCCTTGAGTTTCTTCTCTTTTTCAGCCTTTTCCTTTTCCGCCTTTTCTTTCTCGAGTTTTTCCTTGCGCAGCTTCTCGGCCTTCTCCTTTTCGAGCGCCTTTTTCTTTTCTTCTTCCTTCTGCTTTTTCAAGGCGATTTCGGCGTCATGCTTTTGCACCTCTGGCTCGGGCGCAGGGGCTGGGCGAGGCGTCGGTTTGGGTGGTTCTGGCTTGGGCTCCGGTTCTGGCGCTGGGGCAGGCTCGGGTTCAACCAGCCTAGGTGCGGCTTGCTGGGGGACTGCAGACCAAAGTTCGGCTTCAGCCGTGACGACCTGTTCCTGCGTGGTCCAGCGCGTGACCAGCCCCAGCGCCGCAAACAGCAGCACGTGGGCGGCGGCGGCCATGGCGAAAGAGCGTCCCCGTGCTGGCTCGGGCGGCGGGGCGAATTCGGCCTGGTAGCGCATGCTCTGACTCAAAACCACACTCCGGACAGGGGGCGGCTCATGGTGCCAGTTGCACCGACAGCCCCACGCGCTGGATGCCCGCACGCTGCAGCGTGTCCATGACCTTGACCACGTTTTCGTATTTGACGTTGCGGTCGGCACTGATCACCACGGCGATGCTGCCTTCGGTGTCTTGGGCGTTCTTCACGGCCTCGGCCACGCCGCCGATCATCAGCTTGCTGGTCTTGCCGTCGGCCACAAGTTCCAGGCTTTCGTCCTTCTGGATCACCACCTGCAGCACCTTGTCGGGCTGCTTGTTGGCCTTGCCCACGCTGGGCAGGTCGATCAGGCTGGGCGTGATCATGGGCGCGGTGACCATGAAGATGATCAGCAGCACCAGCATCACGTCAATGAAGGGCACCATGTTGATGTCGTTGACGGCGCGTCGGCCGCGTCCCCGGTGGGCTACGCCTGGCATCTTTGTGGCTCCTGGTCAGTGACCTGAGGCAGAACCGCCCGAACCCAGGCTGCGCTGCAGGATGTTGGAGAACTCTTCAATGAAGGTTTCCAGCTTGATGGCCACGCGATCGATGTCCCGCGCAAAGCGGTTGTAGGCCACCACAGCCGGGATGGCGGCAAACAGCCCAATCGCGGTGGCCACCAGCGCTTCGGCAATGCCCGGGGCCACTGTGGCCAGTGTCACTTGCTGCAGGCTGGCCAGACCGGTGAAGGCGTGCATGATCCCCCAGACCGTGCCGAACAGGCCCACATAAGGGGAGACTGAACCGACCGAGGCGAGGAAGGCCAGCTGGGATTCGGCGGCGTCCATCTCGCGCTGGAAGCTGGCGCGCATGGCGCGGCGGGCGCCGTCGAGCAGGGTGCCGGCATCTGAGATGCGGCGCTCGCGCAGCTTCTGGTATTCACGCATGCCGCTGGCAAAAATCCGCTCCATCGGGCCGGCCAGCTTGGCGTTCTGGCTGGCGGCAGAAAACAGTTCGTTGAGGCTGGTGCCCGACCAGAACACGCGCTCAAACTCTTCGTTGAGGTTCTGGATGCGCTTGATGGCGGTGATCTTGCGGATGATCGCGGCCCAGCTGGCCACCGAGATGGACAGCAGGATGACCATGACGATCTGGACCACAAAGCTGGCATGCAGCACCAGCGAGACGATGGACATGTCGTTGTTCATGACTTCAGTTTCTCGAGGATGGCGGCCGGGATGCGGCCGGGTTTGAGGGTGGCGGCATCGACCCAGCCGATGCGTATGGTTCCTTCGGCCAGCAGGGCGTCTTGCTGGCCAGATGTGGCGTGTTGGCGGCGCAGCAGCACCTGCTGGGCAATCGTCAGACTCACACGACCGGCCTCCTGCACGCGGGCCGTGACCCACAGGGCATCGTCCAGACGCGCAGGCTGGTGGTACTTGACGGCGGTTTCGCTGACCACGAACATGCCCCCCACCTGTTCGCGCAGCACCTGCTGGTTAAAGCCCAACGCGCGCAGCCACTCGGTGCGGCCGCGCTCCATGAACTTGAGGTAGTTGGCGTAGAACACAATGCCACCGGCATCGGTGTCTTCCCAGTAGACGCGCAGCGGAAAACCGAAGGGTGTGGTGCTCATGGGCTCGGTCATGGCTTCAGCCAGGCCTTCAGGCGTTCGATGGCCGCTTGCAGCTCGGCCATCGAGTTGGCGGTGGAAAAGCGCACAAAGTGCGCCGTTTCAAACGTGCCGAAGTCGCGCCCGGGCGTGATGGCCACATGGGCCTGGTGCAGGGCGGCATGGGCAAAGTCCCAGCTGTCTTTCAGGCCCAGTTTGGCGCATGCCGAACGGCAGTCGGCCCAGGCGTAAAAAGCCCCGTCGGGCATGACCGGCACCGTCAGACCCAGCGCATTGAGCGCCGGAATGAAGAAGTCGCGCCGGGCCTTGAACTCGGCGCGGCGTTGCTCATACAGCGCCAGGCTTTCAGGCTCGAAGCAGGCCAGCGCGGCCTGCTGCGACACGGTGCTGGCGCAGATGAACAGGTTCTGCGCCAGGCGCTCGACCACCTCGACCAGTGCCTCGGGCACCACCAGCCAGCCCAGGCGCCAGCCGGTCATGTTGAAGTACTTGCTGAAGCTGTTGATGCTGATGATGTCGTCGCTGATGGCCATTGCGGTCTGACCGTAGGCCGCGTCATGAGACAGTCCCAGGTAGATTTCGTCGATCAGCGTGATGCCGCCACGGCTACTGACCACCTCATGGATGCGGCGCAGCTCGGCCGGGTCGATCGAGGTGCCGGTGGGGTTGGACGGTGAGGCCAGCAGCACGCCACGCGTCTTTGGTCCCCAGGCGGCCTGCACCTTGGCGGCACTGAGTTGAAACCGCTCTTCGGCGGTGGTCGGCACCAGCACCGCCGTGCCTTCGGCGGCGCTCACGAAATGCCGGTTGCAGGGGTAGCTGGGGTCGGGCATCAGCACCTCGTCGCCCCGCTCGATCAGGGCCAGGCAGGCCAGATGCAGGGCGGCCGAAGCGCCTGCCGTGACGACGATGCGCCGGGCAGGCACCTGCACGCCAAAGCGCTGGGCGTACCAGCCACTGATGGCCTGGCGCAGGACGTCTGTGCCCAGGGCCTGGGTGTACTGGGTCTGCCCCTGCCGGATGCACCGGTCGGCGGCCTGCTGGACAAGCGGCGGGGCGGTGAAATCGGGCTCGCCGATGTTCAGGAAGATGACGGGTCGGTCGGTGTGCGCAACTTCACGTGCCAGGGCGGAGGCCGCCTTGGCCACTTCCATCACGTAAAAGGGTTCGATGCGCTGCGCGCGCTGGGCAATCCGCATGGCTGGCAGGCTCAGTCGCGGGCTTTGCCGGATGCCCGGTCGGATTCGACCTCGGCAGCGCGGAACAGGGGCGCCACGCCACTGAGCACGGCATTCACATACTTGTGGCCATCGGTGCCGCCAAAGTCCTTGGCCAGCTCGATGCATTCGTTGAGGACGACTCGCCAGGGCACATCCAGACAATGCTGCAACTCGTACACACCGATCCACATGCAGGCGTGTTCGATGGGCGAAATTTCACCCATGGGCCGGTCCAGACGCGGGGCGATCAGGGCATCGATGTCGTTGGCCTGTTCGATGCAACCGTAGAGCAGGGCGTCGTAGTGGGCAATGTCGGCCTTGTGAAAGCCCGACAGGTCGCGCGTGAACAGGTCGATGTCGGACGCCTCGTTCTGCCCGACAAGGTGCTGGTAGAGCGCCTGCAGCGCGAACTCGCGCGAGCGGCTGCGTGCCGGTTTGCCCGAGGACTTGCGTGTGCCGGGGGCCTTGGGCGTGGCTTCGTTCATGCTTGACCCTCGCCGTCCACGAGCTCGGCCAGATCGGCCGACAGGTCGTCGAGCAGGCAGGCCATCTCCACTGCCACGCGGGCCGCATCGCGGCCTTTCTCGTGCTGTCGGGCCACGGCCTGCTCCAGGTTCTCGGTGGTCAGCACCGCGTTGGCGATCGGGATGTGGTAGTCCAGACCCACGCGCGTGACGCCGGCACCGGACTCGTTGGCCACCAGTTCAAAGTGGTAGGTCTCGCCGCGGATGATGCAGCCCAAGGCGATCAGCGCGTCGTATTCCGCACGCTCGGCCATGGCCTGCAGGGCCAAGGGCACTTCCAGCGCGCCGGGCACGAACACGTGGTCGATGTTCTGCACGCCCATGTCCTTGAGTTCGGCGATGCAGGCCTCGGCCAGTGCGTTGGTGATGTCTTCGTTGAAGCGGGCCTGCACGATGCCGATGTGCAGGTGCTGTCCGTCGAGTGGGCCAGACTGGCCTTTGTTGGCGTCTTTCATGCAGATTCTTTCGGGATGTAGCCAGTGATTTCGAGGCCGTAGCCGGTCATGCTGGGCATGCGGCGCGGGTTGCCCATGAGTTTCATCTTGTGCACACCGCACAGACGCAGGATCTGTGCGCCGATGCCGTAGGTGCGCAGGTCCATGCGGCCGCGCTCGGGGGCCTGCGCCGAACGGGCGCTGCCTTCGAATTGCGCCAGCAGCTGTTCGGCAGACTCGCCGCAGTTGAGCAGCACGGCCACGCCCTGGCCCTGCTGGTTCAGGTAGTGCAGGCTGGTGTCCAGACTCCAGGAGTGCATGGAACGGTTGAGCTCCAGCGCATCGAGCACCGACAGCGGCTCGTGCACACGCACCGGCACTTCGGCATCCGTTTCCCACTGGCCCTTGACCAGGGCCAGGTGCACCGACTGGCTGGGCTTGTCGCGGAAGGCGTGCGCGGTGAAGTCGCCGTGGGCGGTCCGGATCTCGCGGCTGCCGATGCGCTCGACCAGCGACTCGTTGCGGCTGCGGTACTCGATCAGGTCGGCAATGGTGCCGATCTTCAGACCATGCTCGGCGGCAAACAGCTGCAGGTCCGGCAGGCGGGCCATGGTGCCGTCGTCCTTCATGATCTCGCAGATCACCGAGGACGGCGAGCAGCCGGCCATGGCGGCCAGGTCGCAGCCGGCTTCGGTGTGGCCGGCGCGCATGAGCACGCCGCCGTCCACCGCCTGCAGCGGGAAGATGTGGCCAGGCTGCACCAGATCGGTCGGCTGGCTGTTCTTGTCCACGGCCACCTGCACCGTGCGGGCGCGGTCGGCGGCCGAGATGCCGGTGGTCACGCCTTCAGCCGCTTCAATGGAGACAGTGAAGGCGGTGCTGTAAACCGTGCCGTTGCGCGCGGCCATGGGCGGCAGCTTGAGGAATTCGCAGCGCTCGCGGGTGAGGGTCAGGCAGATCAGGCCACGGCCAAAGCGGGCCATGAAGTTGATGGCTTCGGGCGTGACGTGGTCCGAGGCCAGCACCAGGTCGCCTTCGTTTTCGCGGTCTTCCTCGTCGACGAGGATGACCATGCGGCCGGCCTTCATCTCGGCAACGATGTCCTCGACCGGCGAAATGGCCACGGGTTGCAGGGAAGCGGTCATGCCTTGTCTTTCAGGTTGAGGCCGGCGCCGAGCATGCGCTCCACATAGCGGGCCACGGTGTCGATTTCGAGGTTCACACGGCTGCCTGCTTTGAGGCTGCCGAGCGCGGTGTTCTGCACGGTGTGCGGGATCAGGTTGATGCTGACCTCGCAGCCTTCGGCCAAATCGGTGACCCGGTTGACCGTGAGGCTCACGCCGTTGATGGTGATCGAGCCTTTGTAAGCAAGGTATTTGGCCAGGGCCGGTGGCGCCAGCACGCACAACTCCCAGCTCTCGCCGATCTGTTCGAAGCGGCTCACGCTTCCCACGCCATCGACATGGCCCGACACGATATGCCCGCCCAGACGGTCGTGTGCGCGTAAGGCTTTTTCGAGGTTGACAGGCCCCGGCTGATCCAGCCCGCAGGTCTTGTCCAGCGATTCGGCCGAGATGTCGATCGTGAACTGGCGCAAGGCCGGGTCGAAGGAGGTGACGGTCATGCAGGCGCCATTGAGGGCGATGCTGTCGCCCAGGCCCACGTCGTCGAGGTAGCCGGCTGGCGCCTCGATGGTCAGGCGCTTGCCGTGCTGTAAAGAGCTACCCAGGTCGTGAAGGGCGACGATTCGCCCCACGCCGGTGATGATTCCGGTGAACATCCCGCTATTTTCGCAGGGAATGGGGGCGGTCTGACGGTCGTGCGCAAATAAGCCGGAGGAATCTGCGCCATGGACCCGTCAAAGGCTAGGGAAAGACCTGCCCGCAGGGGGTACATCAATGGGCCTAGAATCTGCTGCGCTGCAACATCAGGCCTGTCTGTGGAGTCCTTATCCGTGTCTTCGTCCGCCACCTCTGCCGCGCCAGCGCGGGTCATCAAGAAATACCCCAACCGGCGTCTTTACGACACCGTCACCTCTTCTTATGTGACGCTGGCAGAAATCAAGCGGCTGGTCATGCAGCATGAACCGGTACTCGTTCGGGACGCCAAGACGGGCGAGGACCTGACCCGTTCCATCCTGTTGCAGATCATTCTGGAAGAAGAAGCTGCGGGGGTCCCGATGTTCAGCGAGGCCTTGCTGGCCAACCTGATCCGCTTTTACGGTCATGCCATGCAGGGTTACATGGGGCCTTTTCTGGAGAAGCAGTTGCAGCTGCTGGCCGATTGGCAGATTCGTCTGGGCGAGCAGGCCAAGCCCCTGACCCCCGAGGCCTGGGGGCAGTTCATGCAGCAGTGGCAGTCCCAGCTGCTTGGCGGGCTGTTCACCCCGTCGGCCAACGTGATGGGCCAGATGCAGGAACAGATGCAGAAAAACACGGAGCAGATGCTGGGCGTCTTCGGTCTGAAGACCTGAGCGCAGCGATCCCGGGCTGTTTCCGGGGACAATCGGGGCATGACCGAGACCACCAATGCCACCGAAACCCCCAAAGTGGGTTTTGTCAGCCTGGGCTGCCCCAAGGCGCTGACCGATTCCGAGCTCATCCTCACCCAACTGAGTGCCGAGGGTTATCAGACCTCCAAAACCTTTCAGGGCGCCGATCTGGTGATCGTCAATACCTGTGGCTTCATTGACGATGCGGTCAAGGAGAGCCTGGACACGATTGCCGAAGCCCTGGCCGAGAACGGCAAGGTGATCGTCACGGGTTGCCTGGGCGCCAAAACCGGTGACAGTGGTGCCAACCTGGTACTGGAGACCCACCCCAGTGTGCTGGCCGTGACCGGTCCCCATGCTACGCAGGAAGTGATGGATGCGGTGCACACCCACTTGCCCAAACCGCACGATCCGTTTCTGGACCTGGTGCCAGGCGCCTTTGGCGAGGCGGGGCTCAAACTCACGCCCAAGCACTACGCTTATTTGAAAATCAGCGAAGGCTGCAACCACCGCTGTACCTTTTGCATCATCCCGTCCATGCGCGGTGATCTGGTGTCCCGACCGATCGGTGATGTGCTCAAGGAAGCCAAGGCCTTGTTCGAAGGCGGCGTCAAGGAGTTGCTGGTGATCAGTCAGGACACCTCGGCTTATGGCGTGGATGTCAAGTACCGCACCGGATTCTGGGACGGCAAGCCGATCAAGACCCGCATGCTGGAGCTGGTCCAGGCCCTGGGCGAGATGGCCCGAGCCCACGGCGCCTGGGTGCGTCTGCACTACGTCTACCCGTATCCGAGCGTAGACGACATCATCCCGTTGATGGCCGAGGGGCTCGTGCTGCCGTACCTGGATGTGCCTTTCCAGCACAGCCATCCTGATGTGCTTAAACGCATGAAACGGCCGGCGAGCGGGGAAAAGAATCTGGAGCGCATCCAGCGCTGGCGAGAGATTTGCCCGGAACTGGTGATCCGAAGCACCTTCATTGCCGGATTTCCAGGCGAGACAGACGAAGAGTTTGAGCACCTTCTGGGCTTTCTGCGAGAAGCCGAAATAGACCGTGCCGGTTGCTTTGCTTACAGCCCGGTCAAAGGGGCGCAAGCGAATGAGCTGCCGGGCATGTTGCCTGAAGCCCTGCGCGAAGAGCGCCGTTCGCGATTCATGGCGGTGGCCGAAGAGGTGTCTATCGCACGCCTGCAAAAGCGTGTCGGGTCCAGCATGCAGGTGCTGGTGGATTCGGCGCCGGCCATGGGCCGCCGGGGTGGGATAGGGCGCAGCTACGCGGACGCGCCCGAGATCGATGGCACCGTTCGTCTGTTGCCGCCAGAAAAAGTCAGCAAAACACTCAAAGTGGGTGAATTCACGCGCGCCCATATCGTGGGTGTGGAAGGCCACGATTTGGTGGCTGTGCCTGTCTGAAGGGTCCGGGATCCTCGGGGCATGGCCCGAGGATGATGTCTGCTGTCATGTCCGACTGGATCGGACATTTTTTTTCACGAAAAAAAGCCGATGCGTTTGCATCGGCTTTTTGTATTTTTGGTGCCCAGGAGAGGACTCGAACCTCCACGCCTCGCAGCGCTAGTACCTGAAACTAGTGCGTCTACCAATTCCGCCACCTGGGCATCTCAGGAACTACGCATTGTACAAGAAGAATGGAAGGCTTCTTGGCCTCACTCAATAAAAGTTGCGCCTAAAACAAAAAAGCCGATGAACGGTTTTCATCGGCTTTTGTGATCATCTTATTTGGATAAGATTGGTGCCCAGGAGAGGACTCGAACCTCCACGCCTCGCAGCGCTAGTACCTGAAACTAGTGCGTCTACCAATTCCGCCACCTGGGCATCTCAGGAAGCTAAGGATTGTATATCAAAAAAGTGACTCCAACCAGCGGGATGCTGGAAGAAATCGAAGGACAGGTTCAGGGCCATCGCGATGGCCACGGCTTTCTGGTGCGTGATGACAGTGAGCCGGACATTTACCTGCCTGCCAATGAAATGCGTGCCGTGCTGCACAAGGACCGCGTCAAGGTCCGCGTGGTGCGGTTTGACCGCAAAGGCCGCCCTGAAGGGCGCGTGGTTGAGATCCTCGAGCGACCTGAGCAGCCCATCATCGGTCGTCTGCTGCAGGAAAGCGGTATCTGGCTGGTGGCGCCAGAGGACAAGCGCTATGGCCAGGATGTACTGATTCCCAAGGGGGCCACCGGCTCGGCCAAGCCTGGGCAGGTGGTGGTGGTGGAACTCACCGAGCCGCCGGCGCTGTATGGCCAGCCTGTGGGGCGTGTGACCGAGGTGCTTGGTGAGATTGACGATCCCGGCATGGAGATCGAGATCGCCGTGCGCAAATACAGTGTGCCGCATGAGTTCTCCGATGCCTGTCTGGAGCAGGCCAAAGGCTTGCCCGACAAGGTGCGCGCACAGGACCGCAAGGGCAGGGTGGACCTGCGCGATGTGCCGCTGGTGACCATCGACGGCGAAGACGCACGCGACTTTGACGATGCCGTGTATTGCCTGCCCACCAAGGTCGGGCGCGGCAAGGGCTGGCGCCTGTTGGTGGCCATTGCCGATGTGAGTCACTATGTGCAGACCGGCAGCGCCATCGACATCGATGCCTACGACCGTGCCACCAGTGTGTACTTTCCACGGCGCGTGATTCCGATGCTGCCGGAGAAACTCTCCAATGGCCTGTGTTCGCTCAACCCCGATGTGGATCGCTTGTGCATGGTGTGCGACATGCTGGTCACGACCAAGGGTGAGGTCCATGCTTATCAGTTCTATCCGGCAGTGATGCACAGCCATGCGCGCTTTACCTACACCGAGGTGGCAGCCATCTTGGCCAATACGCGTGGGCCAGAAGCCACACGCCGCAAGGAGCGTGTGCAGGACCTGATCCACCTGCACGACGTGTACCGTGCCTTGCTGGCTTCGCGTCAGGTGCGCGGTGCGGTGGACTTTGAAACCACCGAAACCCAGATCGTGTGTGATGAAAGTGGCCGCATCGAGAAGATCGTGCCGCGTGTGCGCAACGATGCGCACAAGCTGATCGAAGAGGCCATGCTGGCGGCCAACGTGTGCAGCGCCGACTTCATCCAGCAGGGTCAGCACCCGGGCTTGTTCCGGGTGCACGAAGGTCCAACGCCCGAGAAGAAAGACATCCTGCGCAATTACCTCAAGGCGCTGGGCATCGGCATGGGGCTGAGCGACGATCCGCACACGTCCGAGTTCCAGAAGATCGCCGAAGCCACCAAGGATCGGCCGGACGCGCAGCAGATCCACACCATGCTGCTGCGCTCCATGCAGCAGGCGATCTATACGCCCATCAACAGCGGTCACTTTGGTTTGGCCTATGAGGCCTACACCCACTTCACCAGCCCGATCCGGCGCTACCCGGATTTGCTGGTGCACCGTGTGATCAAGTCGATTCTGGAAGGCCAGAAATACGAGCTGCCCGCGCTTCCGACGCCGGGTGAGGCCCACGCCAAGCTCAGCAAGCGACTGCAGAAAAACAAGCCGGGGCAGCAAGGAGGGCGTGCCGCCCGTTTGCCCAAGGTCCGCATGACCGCCGCTGAACAGCAGGCATGGGAAGCGGCGGGACTGCATTGCAGTGCCAACGAACGCCGAGCCGATGAGGCCAGCCGCGATGTGGAGGCTTGGCTCAAGTGCAAATACATGCGCGAGCATCTGGGTGAGGAGTATTCGGGCGTGGTGACAGCGGTCACCGGTTTTGGTCTGTTTGTCACGCTCGACAGCCTGTATGTAGAGGGGTTGGTGCACATCACCGAACTCGGGGCCGAATACTTCCGCTTCGACGAAGCCCGCCAGGAGTTGCGTGGTGAGCGGACCGGTATCCGTTATGGGATCGGCACGCGTGTGCAGATCCAGGTCAGTCGCGTCGATCTGGATGGTCGCAAGATCGATTTCCGTCTGGTCCATCCGGGGGATGTGCTGTTGTCCCGCGCGATGCGTGACAAAGGGACCGCGGATGCGGGTCAGCGCCAGATGGATCGCAAAAGCAAGACCAAAGGAGCGGCTGCGTCTTCCAGGTCCTTGCCTGCAGAGCATGAGCGTTCTCCCATCCAGGCCCTGCGGGCCTCTGTGAAAAAAGCAGCGTCCAGAAAAAGGGACAAAGGCAAATCGGCCCGCAAGTCCAGGCGGTGACACGCGACGGGTGACAACTCGCGCATGATCGCGCACCCCTTTTATTCACGAACCATCAGGAGACAAATTTCATGACCGACACATCACGCATCGCTTTGGTGACAGGTGCGGGTTCCGGCGTAGGCAAGGCTGCTGCACTGGCCCTGCTGGCCGCTGGCTGGCGTGTGGCTCTGGCGGGGCGCCGCCCGGAGCCGCTGCAGGAGGTGGCCCAGGCCAGCGGTGTGGCCGCAGACCGTTATCTGGTGGTGCCGGGTGATGTCTCAGATGAGCAGTCCGTGCAGGCCATGTTCGCCAAGGTGGTCGCCCATTTTGGCCGCCTGGATCTGTTGTTCAACAATGCGGGCGTGAATGCACCCGGTGTTGCGCTGGAAGAGCTGACACTGGCGCAGTGGCAGAACGTGGTGGACATCAACCTGACGGGCATGTTCCTGTGTATCCGTGAAGCTTTTCGCGTGATGAAGGTGCAATCGCCGCGCGGCGGCCGCATCATCAACAACGGCTCGATTTCGGCCACCACACCGCGCCCCAATTCGATTGCCTACACCGCCACCAAGCACGCGGTGTCGGGGCTGACCAAGACGGCCTCGCTCGATGGTCGCAAGTACGACATCGCCGTGGGGCAGATTGACATCGGCAACGCTGCCACCGACATGGCCATGCGCATGGCCAAGGGGGTGTTGCAAGCCAATGGCGAAGTGGCCGTGGAGCCTTTGATGGATGTGAACATCGTCGGGCAGTCCATTGTCTACATGGCCAGCCTGCCGCTGGAGGCCAATGTGATGTTCCACACCGTCATGGCCACCAAAATGCCGTTCGCCGGGCGCGGCTGAGTCCGCGCGTCATCTTTCAGCGCAAGTGTTCCGCCAACCGGCTGGCCGTCAGTGCCAGTCCGGCAGGCCAGGTATCGGCCATGTGGCCGTGTGTCCAGACCGCCTCGCAGGCGGCCTGCCAGGCTTGTCCGCTGGCAGCCAGCCGTGCACCGGTCAGGCCAGCCAGCACATCTCCTGTGCCCCCGATGGCCAGCCGTCCGTTGCCTGTCGTGTTGATCCGCGGCGTGTGTCCGGGCGCGGCAATGACGGTGCCCGATCCCTTGAGGACCACGCAGCAGTCAAAACGGCGGGCCAGTTGATGGGCCGCTTCCAGCCGGTCGGACTGCACTTCGTCGGTGCTGATTCCGAGCAGACGTGCGGCTTCCAGGGGGTGGGGCGTCAGTACAGTGGGATGCTGACGCGCCGATCGATCGGCCAGCAGGCGCTGCAGCCAGGCGTCCTTGGCCACACCGTTGAGGGCATCGGCATCGAGCACCAGGCGGGCGCTGCGTTGCAGTATCTGCCCCAGAGCTTGGGCAATCGCGTGACCGCCTCCGCAACCCGCGACCACGGTCAGGCGCGGCAAGTCCAGTGCCGACAGGTTGCGGCGCATCAGGTCGGCGGAGGCCGAGGGGATGAAGGTCTCCTGACCGAGCAGGCACAGCATCACGCGTCCTGCACCGGCATTCAAGGCGGCCTGGGCGGCCAGCACGGCCGCGCCGGTCATGCCCATGCCGCGCGTCTCGAGCGGTTCACCACCAATGATTGCCACATCGCCGTGGCAGCCTTTGTGGCTGGCATGCCGTCGTGGTGCGGGAGCTGCCAGCGGATTGAGCTCGGCATCTGGCGCAGGAGGGGCTGTGGCATCGGCGGCCCATCCCAGCGGGGCCAACCAGAGGGTGCCGCAGGCATCGCGGCCGTGGCCCATGAACAGGCCAGGTTTGGGGCCCAGCAGGGTCAGGGTGTGGTCGGCCTGGACCACCGATTCCGGTGGGCCGAGTGGCTGGCCGCTGTCGGCGTCCAATCCGGTCGGGATATCGAGGGCCAACACGATGGCTGCAGACGCATTGATGAGCCGGGTGGCCTGCAGCATGTCGCCCTCGGGGGGGCGTGTGGCACCGATGCCCAACATGGCATCGATGCACAGGTCCTGCTCGGTGAGATCAGGGGCTGAACTGGGCAAGCCGATCTGAATGTCGATGCCTGCCTGTGTGGCCCGGTCAAAGGCGCGACGGGCATCGGTGGGCATGCGCTGCGGCTCGCACAGCAGGTTGACCTGCACGGTGCGGCCCATGTGTTGCAGCTGGATGGCGGCCTCCAGCCCATCGCCGCCGTTGTTGCCGGGGCCCGCCACGATCCAGATGCGACGGGCGTGTGGTGCTGTAGCCAGTGCGAGCCGCGCTGCGGCGAGGCCGGCCAGGTCCATCAAGGGCGTAGCCGATTGGCTCTGCAGGCGCGATTCCAGTGCGCGAATGCCGCTGCGTCGCCAGACTGGCTGTGCGCTGGTGTTGGGCAGCAGGCGGGCTGTCATGTTCAGACTGTCGGGCAGGCGAGCGCGGCCTCTGCCTGCAAGGCCAGTTGCAGCAAGGTGTGGTCGTGCATGGCGCCGTGCCAGAACATCAGGCCCACAGGCATTTCGTCCGGCGCGTGGCAGGGCAGGGAGATCGCGCAGCCGTCCAGAAAGTTGATCGCGCTGGGGTTGCGCAGCAGCAAGCTGTTGACGCGGAAGAACTCCTCGTCGCGTTCGGCGCCCGGGGCCACGCTGGCACGCAAGGGGGCAGTGATGGGCACGGTGGGCGAGAGCATGGCGTCCAGGCCTGTCAGGGCCTGGTTCATGCGCCGGATCCAGTTGGCGCGACCTTGCAGCAGGTCCATGTATTCGCTGGCTTTCATGTTGGCGCCACGTTGGATGCGGGCCAGCACGCGAGGATCGTAGCGTGCACCGGCACGCGCGATCAGTTCACGGTGCCAGGCGTAGCTCTCGGCCGGGCTGAAGCCGCCAGTGGCGTTCAGGCCCGCCAGTTCGTCCATGGCGGGCAGGTCGATCTCGGTGATGCGGGCGCCAGCAGCAGACAGGGTTTGCAGACTGCGTTCGAAGGCGCGGGCCACCGCGGCCTCCATGCCGTCCTGAAAGTAGCGCTTGCAGACGCCCAGCCGGTAATCCCTCAAGCGGCGGTGGCCGATGGGCACCTGCGTGGCGGACAGGATTTCGTGGGCGAGGATGGCGTCGCGCACGCTGCGTGTCATGGCGCATACGGTGTCGAGGGTCGGCGAAAGAGGCAATGCGCCCTGGGTCGGCGTGGTGCGGGCGGTGTTCTTGAAACCCACGATGCCATTGAGGGCAGCGGGCACACGGATGGAGCCGCCGGTGTCCGAGCCCAGGCCAATGAAAGCCGCGCCGGTGGCCACCGACACCGCAGCGCCAGAACTGGACCCCCCAGGGAC
>Ga0255221_1000063_pt1 | contig 26454 bp, 28 predicted proteins | sample Miss_Colum_RepC__FD_183020 | JGI IMG/M metagenome (GOLD analysis project Ga0255221, IMG submission 183020) | Freshwater microbial communities from Mississippi River, Louisiana, United States - Miss_Colum_RepC_8d | ecosystem: Environmental > Aquatic > Freshwater > River | place: USA: Louisiana...
ACCGGCCAGCCCAATGCCAATGCCGCACACGCCGGTGAGCACCGGGGCCAGTGAAATGCCCAGCGCGCGCACCATGTCCGGGTCGGACACACCGGCCTTGACCACCTTGCCGAAGGCGGTCTTGTTGAGCAGCAACCAGGTCAGCAACAGCGCCACCGATGCCACGGCCAGCATGGCGAGCCGGTAATATGGGTACATGAAGTCGCCCAGCATCAACTGCCCGCGCGCGAAGTTGGGCACGTTGAATTGCAGCGGCGAGGCACCAAACACCATGCGCAGGGCCTGCTCGATGATCATCGCCAGACCAAAGGTGAACAGCAGACTCAAGACCGGATCGGCCTTGTAAAAGTGCCTTAAAAACAAGCGCTCAAGCAGCATGCCCAGCGCCGCCACGATCAAGGGCGAGGCGATGAAGGCCACACCGTAGCCGGCGATGTCGGTGATCTGCACCATCATGTAGGCGCCAATCGCAAACAGGGCGCCGTGCGCCAGGTTCACCACACCGCCCAGACTGAAGATGATCGACAGCCCCAGCGCGATGAGCAGGTAGTACACGCCCATGAGCAGGCCGTTGATGACCTGCTCGATCAAAAAAACAAACTCGTTGGCCAAGGCCTTCTCCCAGTGTTCCAGTTGTCCGGTTATCCCGTCATGCATGCAAGCCGGACGCCCGAAGCCTGCTTCGGCAGCGTCCGGCTTCAGTCAGATCAGCTGAACTTGCAGGCGTTTTCCTGCTGCGTGGGGGCCAGCACTTCCAGGCTCTCGTTGGGGCCAGGCACCGGGGCGCTGGTTTCCATCACATCCCACTTGCTGCCCGCCTTGCCGGCCACGGGCTTGACGGTGTACATCTCGAACATGAGCTGGTGGTCCCAGGGACGGAAGTAGCCTTCGCGGGCACGCAGCACATCGAACTTGACGCCGCTCTCCAGGTAGGTGATGAGCTTTTGCGTGTCGACCGACTTGGTCTCCTGAATGGCACGTGCCAGGATCTTGACCGCCAGGTAGTCGGCCACGGCCTGGTTGTCGGGCGGACGGCCCCAGCGCTTGGTGAAGCGTTCGGTGAATGCCTTGGCCGAAGGGGCATTGACCTGGTGTGTCCAGATGATCGGCCAGGCGCCCTGGAAGCTGCCCTCGCCCGCGCCCCAGATGCTGACCGCGTTCAGGTCGGCACCGGCCAGAGGGATCGGCAGGTTGAACTCCTTGTACTGCTTCATGAAGTTGGTGGTGGAGTTGCCGGCCAGGTTGCTCATCACCAGGTCGGGGCGCTGCTGGCGCACCTTGAGGATCAAGGAGCTGAATTCGGTGGCATCGGTCGGCACCATGTCGTTGGAGATGAAGATGGCGCCGTTTTCGTCCATGAAGCGCTTGGTCTTCTCGAACAGATCGTGACCGAAGGCGTAGTCTGCCGTGAAGGCCATCCAGCGCTTGCCCTTGACCATGTTCTGACGCAGCATCTCGCGGCCGATGGTGCGCACATACATGCTGTTGTTGGCTTCCAGGTGGAACATGTAGCGGCTGCAGTTCTTACCGCGCAGTTCATCGGAGTTGCAGCCGGTTTGCATGAACATTTTTTGTGCACGGGTGGCAACTTGCGAAATCGCCAGCCCCGAGGCCGAGCTGATCTCACCCACCAGAAAGTCCACCTTGTCTCGCTCGACCATTCGTTGCGCCTTGGTCGAAGCGGTCTGCGGGTTCACACTATCTTCAAAGAGGATCTCAAACGGTCGGCCAAGCGCACCACCGGCAGCGTTCACCTCTTCCATGGCAAGCGTAGCGCCCATGACGGCGTACTCGCCCATCGGGCCTAGAAAACCGGTGCGGGGGGTCAGATGGCCAATGCGTAGGACGTTGGGCTGTGCACGCACGATGGCCGGTGCCGCCAGGGCCGCTGCGGCGCTGGCCATGGCACCCACCACCAACCGACGGTTGGCCTGAGAGGGCGAAAGTGTCTTGTCACTCATGAACTTGTCTCCTGTATGGTCCCGATAGGAAGGAAAGGAAGGGAAGGGAAGGGAAGGCCAGTGCGGCGATTGCTTACCCTGGCATCCCGATCGTAATCTGTGATCACAGATACCATGTCAGTGATTACCCTGTGCCTGATCCATATTCGATCAGGAAACGCTAAGCTTCGTTGCATATCCAGCACATGCACACAAACATGCCCACCCAAGAAGGCAAGATCTCCATGACGGTTTCGCAACATCTAACCCCTCTCAAACGCCAGACCCTGAGCGCCGACGTGTACGAGCAGTTCAAGGAACTGTTGATTAGCGGCCGCATGATGCCGGGTGAACAGATTTCTCTACGCAGCATGGCCGAGGCGCTGGGGGTGAGCGTGATGCCCGTGCGAGAGGCGGTTCAGCGCCTGAGCGCCGAGCAAGCGCTGGAACTCACGCCAAACCGCACGTTGCGGGTACCACTCATGTCAGTCAGTCAATTTCGTGAAATCACAAGCATCCGCATGAACCTTGAAGGACTGGCAACGGCAACCGCAACCGAACGCATGACTGAAGACGAGGTACGCCAGATCCAAGTCTGGCACGAGGGCTTTGTAGATGAAATGAAAAACCAGCCGCAGGACGTGGCACGGCTGATCGCTTTCAACAAGGAACTGCACTTTGGCATTTACCGCGGTTCGCGTATGCCGGTGCTGATGCAGTTGATCGAAGCCCTGTGGTTGCGAATCGGCCCGATCCTGAACTATGACATTCGCGCCGGCTCAGACCGCGTGGGCCAGCGCACCGCCCTAACCCACCACGCCGCCCTCGTAGAAGCCCTTCGCACCAAAAACCCGGAGAAGGCATGCAAAGCCTTGCAGGGCGACATCCAGTCTGCTGCGGAATTCATCATCTCAGCAGGAGTGCTAGTGGCGGCCGATGAGCCAAACAAAGGCACACAGCGGTCATGACAGTATGCGAACTGCCAACGCCGCCTTGCGAGGATGCCGGCTTAATACGGATCAGGCTCACCGACCCTGACCCACTGGACACATTCGGCACCTGTAGCGAACGACTGCTTATTCACTCAACGGCTGTACCATTGATGAAAATCGAGCGGCCGCATTCAGCCTAGACGGGCCCACCAGGGCGGACACACCAACGACGCCTTCTGGCCGGCAGCAGTCGACCCATCCCAGTCGTTGGCAGCGAAGCGAAGCTGTCATTCACGAAGCCAGCCCTTCGGCCATAAGCAGACTCTCAGTCCCCGCACGATATAGAGAATTGGGTGTCTCGCTGGAGAGTGAGACCTGCGTCGCAGGCACCCAGAAGACCAACAGTGAAAATGGGGCGAGTAGCTAGTTAACGACCTTCACCTTGCTCTCCGTTTCAGTGGCACAGTGCATACCCAAACGGCTCAATAGGAGGCGATCCTTCTCCGCCTGAGGATTGCTGGTCGTCAGCAGTCGATCCCCATAGAACATGCTGTTGGCACCCGCCAGGAAGCACAGCGATTGCAGGCTTTCAGGCATTTCTTCTCGACCTGCCGACAAACGAACCATCGCCCGAGGCATGCAGATGCGGGCAATCGCGATCATGCGGACAAACTCAAAGGGGTCCAGTCTCTGGGTTCCTGCCAAAGGCGTGCCTTCCACTTGCACCAAATTATTGATCGGCACAGATTCAGGATAAGGGTCCAGATTGGCCAGTTGGACGATCAGACCGGCTCGTTGACGGCGCGTCTCGCCCATGCCGACGATGCCGCCGGTGCAGACTTTCAGCCCAACATGGCGAACACGTCCAAGGGTATCGAGTCGATCCTGATAGGTTCGGGTCGTGATGATCTGGCCGTAGAACTCGGGGGAGGTGTCCAGGTTGTGGTTGTAGTAGTCCAGCCCGGCATCCTTGAGTTGTTCGGCCTGAACATCATCCAGCATGCCTGCGGTCAGGCAGGTCTCCATCCCCAGCGCTTTGACTTCGCTGATCATCTCTCCAATCTGCTCGATGTGACGCTCCTTGGGTGAACGCCAGGCCGCCCCCATGCAAAAGCGCGTGGCACCGCTGGCTTTGGCTGCACGGGCCGCGTCCAAGACCTCTTCCAGCGGGAGCAGTTTTTCGGCTTTGAGGCCCGTATCGAAATGGGCTGATTGCGGGCAGTATTTGCAGTCCTCTTCGCAGCCGCCCGTTTTGATGGACAGCAGCGAGGAGAGCTGAATCGCATTGGGGTCAAAATTGTCCCGATGGACCTGCTGCGCACGGAAGATCAGGTCATTGAACGGTAGCTCAAACAGTGCTGCCACTTCATCCACCGTCCACGGTTTGGTGTTGCGGCGGTCCGCGTCAGTAGTCGGTGTCAGTGTCTTGATTTGATTGAGGTTCATGCGTTTTCCAGTGCCACGCGCAAAGCGCTCAGGCTCAAGTGAGCGGCAACAGCCGCGGGATTGGGGTCTGGCAGACGAGGCACCTGACCCCAGCAAGGAGCATTTAGTCGGGCCGATAAAGCGGCCAGATTATCTTCAACATAGGCCATCGAGGGATCAACTGCATTGGCAACCCAGCCAGCCAGGTGCAATCCGCGAGCTTGAACGGCCTCAACGGTGAGCAGTGCGTGATTGATGCATCCCAAGCGCATGCCCACCACGAGAATGACTGGCAAATCGAGATCTGCTGCCATATCGGCGGTGTCCCAGCCAGCGGTCAGTGGCACACGAAAACCACCCACGCCTTCCACAAACCCAATGTCGCAAAGTCTCAGCGTCCGCTGCACGGTTGCGAGCAACGCTTCTGGCTCAATGGTGATGCCCTCGAGTTCGGCTGCGATATGAGGCGCGCAAGGTGTGCGCAGTTGTAAAGGCCCAACCTGGGCGTCGGTCAGTTCAATATTGGCAGCGGCGCGCAGGCGCAGTACGTCCTCGTTGACCCATCGGTTATTCACGATGTCCTGGCCCGCCGCCAGGGGTTTGACGGCTGCGCTGCGCATTCCAAGGCTACCCGCCAAATGGGTCAGCCCTGCTGTGATGGCGGTCTTTCCGATTTCCGTGTCGGTGCCTGTGACGAAAAATCCCTTCATGCACCCTCCATGCGTTGCACGGCTGCCTCTACGGCATCCAAAAGGCGGTCGATGTCGCTTGCAGTGTGTGTGGCGCACAAGGTAATGCGCAATCGCGCCTGCCCCACGGGAACCGTCGGCGGACGGATGCCGGGTACACGCAGGCCAGCCGTCTCCAGCTCCGATGACAGGATCATGGTGGCGTCGTTGGAGCCAACGATCAGCGGTTGCACGGGTGTGGATGAAAGGGTCAGTTGCCAACCCCAATGGGCATGGCGATCCAGCAATTCACCCAAGCCCTTGCGTAATTGGTGCTGCAGTGCCAACAGGTGTCTGCGGCGTTGTTGGCCAACATCTCCTTCAATGAGATCGAGACTGGCCAATAAGGCATGGCAGACCGCAGGCAAGGAGGCCGTGGTGAAGATGTAAGTGCGAGCCGCCTGCATCAAATAGGCGATGACACGTTCGTGGGCGGCGACAAAAGCCCCTGACAAGCCAGCCGCCTTGCCCAGGGTGCCGACCAGAATGATGCGCTCACTGCACAGGCCAAAGTGCTCCAGTGCACCACGTCCACGCTCCCCCAGCACGCCAAAGCCGTGCGCATCGTCGAGGACCAGCCACGCATCGTGCTCCTGTGCCAATTGCAGCAACTCCGGCAAGGGGCCCATGTCCCCGTCCATGCTGAAAATGGTGTCGCTGACGATGAGTTTGATTTTCGCCGTGCTGGACGCCAGAAGCTTGCGCAGCTCGGCCACATTGGCGTGGGCATAGCGCTGAACGGGTGCCTTGGCCAGGCGCATGCCGTCGATCAGGGATGCGTGGTTGAGTTCGTCCGAGAAAAATTCGGCTTCGGAATCCCCCAAAGCCGAGGTAACCGCCAGATTGGCCATATAGCCGGTGCTGAAGCTCAACACACGCGCCTGTGGAATGTGAGGCGCAAACCAGCTGGCCAGCCTGTCTTCGAGGCGCTCGTGCGCCAGCGTGTGGCCGCTGATCAGGTGTGAGGCGCCCGAGCCACCAGCCCAAATTTGCGCGCCTTCCGCCAAAGCCTCGGCAATGCGCGGGTGGGATGCCAGCCCAAGATAGTCGTTTGAACAGAACATCAGCCTCTGCTGGCCGACGCCGTTTGTACTCCGGACGATTTGATGAGGTGACGTTGGCGATTCTGCGGTGCGCAACACCCGGGTCAAGTGCTGCTGGGCTATGGCGTCGAGTTTCTGGGTCAGATGCTCATGCAGCATGGTGCAGAACCTCGTTCAAGGTGACGCCCACGGCATGGGCCAGAAAATCCGCTGCTGCCTGGTCGATTACATAGGGGGGCATCAGGTAGACCGTGCTGCCTATCGGCCGGATCAACAACTCATGACGCCGTGCAGCCAAGTGAAAACGTTCGCTGAATCGGTCGCCGGCATCTGTGACGTCGAAAGCGAGAATCATTCCCCGCTGGCGGAAGTTCTTGACACGAGGGTGCTCTGACAAAACTGCAAATGCTTCGCTCAAGGCCGAGGCCTGGACTCGATTGGCCTGTATCTGTCCAGCATCGAATCGATCCAGCACCGCATTGGCTGCGGCACAGGCCAGAGCGTTGCCCGTGTAGGAGTGAGAGTGCAGGAACCCACGGGATACGTCATCGCTCCAGAATGCGCGGTAGACAGCCTCTGTGGTCAGCACCAGTGACAAGGGCAATGTTCCACCGGTGATCCCTTTGGAAAGGGTGACGAAATCAGGCCACTGCGCTGTGTCAACCTGTTCCCAGGCAAAAAAGGTTCCTGTGCGCCCGCAGCCCACCGCAATCTCATCGGCAATCAAGTGAACACCGTGCTGGCGGGTGAGCGCGCGCACTTTGCGCAAGTATTCGGGGGAGTGCATGACCATGCCGGCCGCCCCCTGGACTAGCGGCTCCACGATCACTGCAGCAATGTGCTCGCCCCGCTCATCGAGCAAGCTGCGCAAGGCAGAAAACGCGGCATCCTCGTTGTTGAGTCGGCTGTCCGGCGATTCAACGATGTGTGCATGCATCAACAGTGGATCGTAGGCGTCACGGAAGATGGCCACGTCGGTCACGGCGAGCGCACCGATGGTTTCACCGTGGTAGCCATTTTTGAGACAGACAAACTCGCGCCGGAGCGTTTGCCCCTGATTGCGCCAGCTGTGAAAACTTTGCTTCAACGCGATTTCAACGGCACTCGCACCATCCGAGGCAAAGAACACATGACCCAGCGAGCCACCCGTTCGGACGCTTAGCCGTTCGGCCAGCCGAACGGCAGGTTCGTGCGTGCAACCGGCCAGCATGACATGCGGCAGCGTATCGAGCTGGGCTTTGATGGCTGCATTGACGTCAGGATGCGCATGGCCGAACAGGTTGACCCACCAGGAGCTGTTGGCATCGAAGTAGCGTCTTCCTTGCGTGTCAAACAACCAAGGGCCTTCGCCTCGTGCGATTGGCAGAGGCGGCGTCTTCTGTGCGCGAGCCATTTGCGTGCAAGGGTGCCACACCACGTTAAGGCTCCGAATGGCAAGCTCACCTTGCTGAGCAGAGTGAAATTTCATCAGGTATGAATCTGAACGCTCCCTCACTGGCATCCTCGACAGTGAATGGGCAAAACAGCGTCACCTGGCGATGCGCCACCTTGTTGGCCGGTATCCGGGCTGGTGGAAGCTGCTGTCGCCTTCCCGAGCAATATGCTCAGTGGCTAGTGACAGGAGTGAGAGGTGAGTCTCGTCCACTTACCGTTGCGAGGACAGCGCAGGTTGAGTTTTCCCTGAAAGGGTTAGCTTCCCTGCTTCCCGTTTAACTGCGATGTGTGAAATACACCGCGAGCACCAACCTTTTTAGTTTAGCTCATACACCTACATTCGCATGCTGGTTCTGAAATGTGGTGGCTGCGCCGACATTGCCTGCGCTTATTGGCCGACCGCTTTGGGTCGAAAGCCGTCCTCTGCGGGAGAGGTCAGTTCGAATCCCTGGCCCCACCAAAAAACGATGCATCTGGACCTGAGCAGGTTAGTGGGGCTATCATTGCTGCTCCGCCAAAGGGCCCCGGTTTCCGGGGCTTTTTTGTACCTGAAATTCCCCAACCATGGGCTGAGCCCTTGTCTGAGATGAAACCATTGCTTGTTCTGATGTTTGCGGGTCTGTTGCAAGGTTGCACTTTGCTTGCCGTGGCCGATGCAGCAGGTTCTGCCGTGGTGTACGGTGTCAAGACCACGGTCAATGTGCTCGATGCCGTCACTCCCGACATCATCAATCGCAAGAAAGACTAAAAACAAGGGGCCTGTGAGGCCCCTTGTTCATGGTGAATATTTTGCTCAGATGCCGAGCCAGCCGTTGGTGCGGGCAAAGTGCAGTGCCTGCGTGCGGCTGTTCACGCCCAAGCGTCGGAACAGGCGCCAGAAGTGCACTTTGACAGTGTGCTCGCTGATGTTGAGCTTTTCGGCAATGTCGCGGTTGGATAAGCCTTGGTCCAGCATCAGGATCAGCTGTTTCTGACGCTTGGACAGCTTGGTCGGAACGTGGACCGGGGTGTCTTCACCCGCTTGATCTTCTTGCGGAAGCAGCAGGCTCTTGAGTGCCTGGATGATCTGGTTCGGGTTATTGCTTTTTTCGATGAAAGCATCGGCACCCGCACCAAGGCAGCGCTCTTCAAATTCCGTGGCGTCGGAACTGGTGACCACCGCCAGCGAAACATCGGGGTATTTGGCCTTGATGGTGTGGATACCCGATAAACCCAGGGTGTCGGGCAACTGCAGGTCGAGACAAAACAACTCTGCAGGACCGTTTTTTTCGACCGCCGTGTCCAGAACGTTCATTTTCGGGACGGGGACCACTTTGAGCCCGGGGCGCACCCGATGGATGAGCATGGTCAGCGCATCCCGCATCAGGGGATGATCTTCAATGACATAGACAGTCATGCTTCAGATAGTTTTGTTAGTTTAAAAGTACAACAATACCACTTCCAAAGCGGATATGCAATGTTGCCACCCCCGAATTGGGGATAATTTTGTCAAATTACTTGAATTGAATGATTTTTTCTAACTCTTGGGTGGCCAGGCGTTCATTGTCGAGGCTGAGGTCTGGGAAATGCTGCTTTCCAGTGGAGAGTGCCTTTGCGCCTTCTTGCTGAAGGCGGGCAATCAGCTGTCCGGCTTCACGTGGAGAGTCAAAACCCACACTTTGCAACAGCACTTGGCCCTGGGGTGTGACCAGCTTGAAATAGAACCGGCCATCTTTTTCCCGGTACTGCTTGAAGGTGGACAGGGCAGGTTTCTCGTCTTTGGTTGCGCTTTCAGTTCCCGAGGCCAATGCCAATGGCCGCAGACCCACTGCTTGGCGCAGTTCGCGGATGAAAGGCGTGGCCAGCCGGCGAGCCTTTTCTGCGCCAGCCAGCAAGATACGGTCGAGTTCGGCCGGATTGGCGATCAGCGCTTCGTATTTCTCGCGCATGGGGCCGACTTCACGATCAATGCGCTCGAAGAGGATCTGTTTGGCATCGCCCCAGGCAATGCCTTCGGCATAGGCTTTGGCCAGTGCTGCGGTTTCTTCGTTGGAGGCAAACGCCTGGTAGATCTGGAAAAGCGCCGAACCTTCGGTGGACTTGGGCTCGCCGGGTGCTTTGGAGTCGGTCACGATGCCCATGATGAGCTTGCGCAACTGGGCCGCAGGGGCGAACAGCGGGATGGTGTTGTCGTAGCTCTTGCTCATCTTGCGGCCATCCAGGCCGGGCAGCAGGGCGACAGATTCTTCCACCACGGCCTCGGGCAGCACGAAGTGTTCACCGTACAGGTGGTTGAAGCTGGACGCCATGTCGCGCGCCATCTCGATGTGCTGGATCTGGTCGCGGCCCACTGGCACCTTGTGGGCCTTGAACATCAGAATGTCGGCGCCCATCAGCACCGGGTACATGAACAGCCCGGCGGTCACATCGGCATCGGTGTCGTGACCGGCGGCATGGTTCTTGTCCATGGCGGCCTTGTAGGCGTGGGCGCGGTTGAGCAGGCCCTTGCCGGTCACGCAGGTCAGAAACCAGGTCAGTTCCGGAATCTCGGGAATGTCGGACTGGCGGTAGAACGTGACCTTGTCCGGGTCGAGGCCGGCAGCGATCCAGCTGGCCGCAATTTCCATGGTGGAGCGCTGGATGCGGGCCGGGTCGTCGCACTTGATCAGGGCGTGGTAGTCGGCCAGGAAGTAAAAACCATCGGTGCCCGGGTCGCGGCTCGCTTGCACGGTGGGGCGGATGGCGCCGACGTAATTGCCCAGATGGGGCGTGCCGGTGGTGGTGATGCCAGTGAGGACGCGGGTGCGGGGTGCAGAAGTCATAGGAACGATCAGCGGATCAGGAAACTCAGCGGGCTGAGCGCCAGCTTGATGAAGGCAAAGGTCAGGTCCATGAGCGGGCTCATCCACACCGAGTTGACAACGCCGGTGATCACCAGCGCCATGACGATGTAAAAGCCCCAGGGCTCGATGCGTGACACCGCCATGGCCTGACGCCAGGGCAGCAGACCCACCAGGATGCGGCCACCGTCCAGCGGTGGCAGCGGAAACAGGTTGAAGGCGAACATGACCACATTGGTCAGCATGCCGGCCTTGCACATCTCGATGAAGAAGCGCTCGGTCAGACCTGCCCCAGCCAGCACATACAACAGCACGCCCCACAGCAGCGCCTGCAGCAGGTTTGCACCCGGACCGGCCAGCGCCACCCAGACCATGTCGCGCTTGGGGTGGCGCAGGCGGTCAAACCGAACCGGCACAGGCTTGGCATAGCCGAACAGGAAGGCTCCGCCCGTACTGAAGTACAGCAACAAGGGCATCAGGATCGTACCGATCGGATCGATGTGCGGCACCGGGTTGAGCGTGACACGGCCCAGCATGGCGGCCGTGGGGTCGCCCAGACGCTGGGCGACATAGCCGTGAGCGGCCTCGTGCAACGTGATCGCGAAGATCACCGGCAGGGCGTAAATGAGAACGGTCTGGATGAGTTGGCTGGTGTCCACCCGCCGATTGTCTCAGACCTGCGAGGCGGCTCAGAGTCCCAGCAAGGCGGGATCGCCCTGACCCCGGCGCAGCAGCGTGGGCTCGTCGCCACTCATGTCCACCACGGTGGTGGGGGTGAGGGTACAGGCCCCGGCGTCGATCACCGCGCCGACCTGGTGTTCCAAGCGTTCTCGAATGATTTCCGGATCGTTCAGTGGCTCGGATTCATCGGGCAGTATGAGCGTGGCGGCGATCAGGGGCGCACCATGCAGTTCCAGCAAGTCCTGCAGCACCTTGTGGTCCGGCACACGCAGGCCCAGGGTCTTGCGCTGCGGATGGCTCAGGCGACGGGGGACCTCCTTGGTGGCTTCCAGAATGAATGTGAAAGGGCCGGGGGTGGCTTGCTTGACCAGGCGGAACTGCCGGTTGTCCACGCGGGCGTAATTGGCCAGTTCGCTCAGATCGCGGCACAGCAGTGTCAGGTGGTGCTTTTCATCAATGCCACGGATGCGGCGCAGCTGGTCGGCTGCAGCCTTGTCGTCCACATGGCAGACCAGAGCGTAGCTCGAGTCGGTGGGTACCGCCAGCACCTGGCCCTGATTGAGCAGCTGCACCGCCTGCTTGAGCAAACGGGGCTGGGGATTGTCGGGATGAACGGAAAAAAACTGTGCCATGGCTCAGGATTCTGGCAGCTCCAGCTTGACCCGGCTTTCGCGCAATGTGAGCCAGGCCCCCAGCGCGCCGCACAGCGCCACCAGCCCCATGCCGATCAATGTCCACTGGTCCGGGATGTGGTTGAACACCACCCAGCCGCCGATCACGGCAAAACCGATCTGGACATACATGTAGGGCGTGAGGGTGGCCGCTGGTGCGCGGCCATAGGCCAGGATCAGGAAGAAATGTCCCAGCGTGGCCATGACGCCCATCAGCACAAGCCGCACCCACGCCGTCCAGTCTGGCGGAGACTCCCAGATGAAGGGCAGCAACAGGGAGGCCAGCAGGGTCCCGGTCCAGCCGGTCAGCACATGGGTGGTGATCGGGTCCTCCTGCTCACTGGCCAGTTTGCTGGTCAGCACCTGAAAGCCGGAATTGGTGACCACCAGAACCAGAGGCAGCAGCAAGGCCCAGTCAAAGTGCTGGGTGTCGGGGCGGATGATGACCATGGTTCCCGCAAAGCCACCCAGCACCAAGGCCCAGCGCTTGGCGCTGACATGCTCTTTGAGGGTCCAGGCTGCCAACAGCGTGATGACCAGCGGGGCCATCAGCACGATGGCCGTGAACTCGCCTACCGGCATGTATTTGAGGCTGAAGAAGGCCAGCAGGCTGCTGACAAACAGCAGCAGACCCCGGGCGAGCTGAAAACGCGGGTGACGCGTGAAGAACAGCTTGCGACCTCGGCCCTTCCACACAATCGCGGTGGTCACGACAGCCTGGAAAGCGTAGCGAAACCACAAAGCCACCAACAGGGACACGCTGGCGCTGATGCTCTTGGTGGTGGTGTCCAGTGTGGCAAAGCAGGCCGAAGCCAGAACTGCAAACCCGATGCCTGCCAGGCTGTGGTGCGCGGCCTTCTTCACTGGATGCGATCAGCCAGCAATTCCCACACAGGGGTGAGCTGGCCTGGCAGCCAGGGCAGGGCGCCCAAGTCGGTGTGGCTCTCGTCCGGGCTGTGAAAGTCGCTGCCGCGGGAGGCCGCCAAGCCGAATTCAAGGGCTGTTTCTGCATAACGTGCAGCTTCCTGTGCCGAATGGCTGCCGGTGACAACTTCAACGCCCCGACCGCCGTGGGTCTTGAATTCGGTGAACAGCGCGTATTCCTCATTCGGCGTGAAACTGTAACGCGCTGGGTGGGCGATGACAGCAATGCCGCCTGCATCGTTGATCCACTGCACGGCATCCTGCAGCCTCGCCCATCGGTGGGGCACAAAGCCCGGCTTGCCTTCGGTCAGGTATTTGCGAAACACCTCAGGCGTGTCCTTGCAGACGCCAGCTTCGACCAGAAAACGCGCGAAGTGCGTGCGCGAGATCAGCTCGGGGTTGCCCACGTATTTGAGTGCGCCTTCATAGGCCCCTTTGATGCCCACCTTGGCCAGTCCTTCGGACATTTCCTGGGCACGTTCACCGCGTCCGCCTCGGGTGCGGCGCAGGCCGTTGATCAAGGCCGTGTTGTGGTGGTCGAAGCCCAGCCCCACGATGTGCACGGTTTGCCCGGCAAAGGTGACGGAGATTTCGGTACCTGTCAGGTATTTCATGCCCTGACTGCGCGCGGCCTCCAGGGCCCTTTGCTGGCCTCCGACCTCGTCGTGGTCGGTCAGGGCCCAGAGTTCGACGCCGTTGGCTTTGGCGCGCTCGGCCAGCGCCTCCGGGGTCAGGGTGCCGTCGGAGACGGTGGAGTGGCAGTGCAGGTCGGCGTTGAGCATGGGATTCACCGAGCCATTCTAAGACGTGACATGGTCACGTCATGGGGGCCGCTCATAATGTCCCCATGATTGATCTCTGGCTGGTGCGGCATGGCGAAACCGACTGGAACCGCGAATTGCGGTTCCAGGGGCATCTGGACGCGCCACTCAACCCCCTGGGCTTGCAGCAGGCGCATCGACTGGGTCAGCACCTGGCCGAGCACGGTCCGCGTCCTTTGTTGGCCAGCGACCTGCTGCGCACGCGCCAGACGGCCGAGCCGCTGGCCGGGCAGTGGCAGACGTCCGCTTTGCCCGAGGTGCTGTGGCGCGAGCAGGCTTTTGGCGTCATTGAAGGGCTGACGCTGGCGGAGGTCCACGAGCGCCATCCGCAGGTGGTGGAAGGCTGGCGACGTCGTGATCCGGATTTCGCGCCCGAGGGGGGCGAGTCGCGCCGACAGTTCCATGCCCGCGTGATGCAGGCCGTGCAGATGCTGGTGCAGCGCTGTACCCAGGAGGGCTGGCAGTCGCCGCTGGTGGTGTCGCACGGCGGTGTGCTTGACATGATCTACCGCAGCGCCACCGGTCAGTCTCTGGCGGGGCCGCGCGAATGCACGATTCCCAATGCCGGGCTCAACCTCGTCCGAACCGACGGCGTGCGTTTCGAGATTGTGCAGTGGGCCCAGACCGATCACCTGCAGGGCTTGCCCCCTTCGGCGGTTTACCCACTTGCATCGCCCTCCAAAGGCTGAGGGTTCACGAGGCTCGGGGATAATCCGGGCATGAGTTTCCAGCGTCTTCAGTGGGGGGTGGCGTCATGGCTTTGATGATCACTGACGAATGCATCAACTGCGATGTGTGCGAGCCCGAGTGCCCGAACCAGGCGATCTACCTTGGGCCGGAGATTTACGAGATCAACCCGGACAAATGCACCGAGTGCGTAGGCCATTTTGACGAGCCGCAGTGCGTTCAGGTGTGCCCGGTGGCCTGCATCCCGGTCAACCCGCAGCGGGTGGAGTCGCAGGAGTCGCTCTGGGCGAAATACCGGCGTTTGACGTTGTCTTGAGTTTTTGCCTTGATTGAGCGTGGCAGGCGGTGAAGAGGAGAGGGCCGGGCTCCTCATGCTGCGGGTACGCAGAAATCGGCGGGCGGGCTATGCCCAATCCGTGACGGCAAACCACCAGAAAGCCATCAGGCCGAGTCGGCAGCAGGCGCAGCAGGCCGAGGCGGTTTCGGTCGAGGCGGCTTGCTGGTGTGGATCTTCACCATCGCCTTTTCCATGTCGCCCGCCAGCAGCAAGGGCAGGGCAGACACCGACCGATCAATGCTCGCGTGAATCGCCTCCCGGTGCTCGGCCATGGGTTTTTTGAGCACCCAGCTCACCACCTCCGCTTTGTGGCCCGGATGCCCCACGCCAATGCGCAGACGCCAATAGTCGGCCGTGCCCAGCTGTGCGTGGATGTCACGCAGACCGTTGTGACCTGCATGCGAGCCGCCTTTTTTCAGCTTGGCTTCGCCGGGCGCAATGTCCATCTCGTCGTGGGCCACCAGAATCTCGTCGGGCTGGATTTTGAAGAAGCGCGCCAGGGCCGCCACCGACTTGCCTGAGAGGTTCATGAAGGTCTGCGGCTGCAGCAACCAGACGTTTTGCCCGTTCACGCTGGTGCGTGCCACCAGCCCGTGATAGCTGCGCTCGGGCACGAGCGAAACCCTCAGTTCGCGAGCGACCGCATCAATGAACCAGAAGCCGGCGTTGTGGCGGGTGTCTTCGTATTCCGGGCCTGGATTGCCCAGGCCGACAAACAGTTTGATCATGGAACGGGATTATCGGATGTGCATTTGTGATCCGGAAACAAAAAAGCCCGCAGGTCTTGCGACGCTGCGGGCCCTTGGGACAGAGCGCAGGAATTACTTCTTGCCCTTGCCCTTGGCCGGAGCTTCTGCGGGGGCAGCAGCCGGGGCCACGATTTCTTCCTCAACCGGAACGGTCACGGAGACCAGCACCGGGTTCGGCTTGCCATGGGTGACGGCTTTCACGCCCTTGGGCAGCTGGATGTCGTCCAGGTGCAGGGACTTACCGCTTTCCAGCTTGGACAGGTCCACGGCGATGAACTCGGGCAGGTCTGCAGGCAGGCAGTTCACTTCCAGTTCGTTCACGACGTGGTTGATCAGGCATTTGTCGCCCTTCACGGCGGGAGAGTTCTCTTCGCCGGAGTAGTGCAGCGGCACCTTCATGTGCAGCATGGTGTTGGCTTCCACGCGCTGGAAGTCGATGTGCAGCACCAGCTGGCGGAAGGGGTGCATCTGGTAGTCACGCAGCAGGACCTTGCTGGTCTGGCCGTTGAGTTCCATGTCCAGGATGCTGGCGTGGAAAGCTTCTTTTTTAAGGGCGTGCCACAGGGCGTTGTGGTCCAGTTCGATCAGCTTGGGTTCACCGGAACCACCGTACACGATGCCAGGCGTCTTGCCCGAATTGCGCAGACGGCGGCTCGCACCCGTACCCTGCTTGGAGCGCTCAAAAGCGACGAATTTCATAACATTCTCCTGATGGGACCGACCGCGACCAGTGCAGTCCCTGTTCAACAAAAAGCCTGCCAGTCAGCTGACGGCAGGCTGCGTGCGCCTGATGGCCCAGATCAGTTCTGGTCCGAGAACAGGCTCATCACCGACTCACCCTTGGCGATACGCTGGATGGTTTCAGCCACCAGCGGACCCACGGAGAGTTGGCGAATTTTTTTGCAGGCGGCCGCATTGGCCGACAGCGGAATGGTGTTGGTCACGACCACTTCGTCCAGAGCGGTACCCTGAGCGATGCGTTCGATGGCCGGGCCCGAGAAGATCGGGTGCGTGCAATAGGCGTAGACGTTTTTGGCACCGCGGTCCTTGAGCACCTCGGCGGCTTTGACCAGGGTGCCAGCGGTGTCGATCATGTCGTCCATGATCACGCAGTTGCGGCCGTCGATGTCGCCGATCACATGCATCACTTCAGACACATTGGCCTTGGGGCGGCGCTTGTCGATGATGGCCAGGTCGCAGCCGAGTTGCTTGGCCAGCGCGCGGGCACGCACCACACCGCCCACATCGGGCGAGACCACGATCAGGTCTTCGTAGTTCTTCTGGCGCAGGTCACCCAGCAGCACGGGCGAGGCATAGATGTTGTCAACCGGGATGTCGAAGAAACCCTGGATCTGATCGGCGTGCAGGTCCATGGTGAGTACGCGGCCCACGCCCACAGCCTGGAGCATGTTCGCCACCACCTTGGCCGAAATGGGCACACGGGTGGAACGCGGACGGCGGTCCTGGCGGGCGTAGCCGAAGTAGGGGATGACGGCCGTGATGCGCTCGGCCGATGCGCGCTTGAGCGCGTCGACCATGATGAGCAGTTCCATCAGGTTTTCGTTGGTCGGCGCACAGGTCGACTGGATCACGAAAACATCGCGGGCACGGACGTTTTGCTTGAGCTCGACCGTGACTTCGCCGTCAGAAAAGCGGCCGACATCGACAGCGCCCAGTTCGGTGCCCAGGTTGCGGGCGATTTCGGCAGCCAGTGCGGGGTTGGCGTTGCCGGTGAACAGCATGAAATCGGGCTTGGAAGAAGAAGTCGGCTGCATGAGCATCCCAGCGATCAGCAAAACAGGGCCTAGACGGTATGTGTCATTTGGCAGGGGAGGAAGGACTCGAACCCTCGCATGCCGGAATCAAAATCCGGTGCCTTAACCAACTTGGCGACTCCCCTACACAGGTTGACTGTCTTGCGACAGCCCACCGATCAATTGTCGCTGGCTGCCCATCCCTGCAAGGGATGAACCTCCAAATTGCTGCATTCGCGAACGATCCAGTGGTCAGGCGCCTGGATCGCTGCGTTTCCTTGGGTGCAGTGTGCAAACACCGCGCTGCCGGAGCCCGTCATTCTAGCCTGAAGTCCGTGCGCTTCGAGCAGCTCGAGCGCTTTGGATACTTCGGGGCAAAGCATGTTTGCCACGGGCTGCAGGTCGTTGTGGCCAAAGCCGTAAGGATCTGCAGCAAAGACAGCGATTGTAGCAGGTTTTGTAGACCGCTCGAGCAGGGGGTGACGAAAAATGCTGGCCGTCTCCACGCCGGCGGGTGGTTTGATCACGCAAAAGCGTGCTGCAGGCAGATCGATGGGGGTGATTTGCTCACCCACGCCTTCGACCCAGGCATTGCGCCCACGCAGGAAGAACGGCACATCGGCACCGAGTTGCAAGCCCAGCTCTTGCAGGCGATGCAAGGGCAGGTTCAGGCCCCACAGGCGATTGAGGGCCAGCAGCGTGGTGGCGGCATCGGACGAGCCCCCGCCCATCCCGGCCTGGGCCGGAATGCGTTTGTCAATGCTGATATCGGCACCTTGCGTGGTGCCTGTGGCTTTTTGCAGCAAAGCGGCCGCGCGGGTGATCAGGTCATCTGCGGGCAGGGCGGCTGTCAGGTCATGGCGTCGAATCTGGCTGTCTGCGCGCAACTCGAAGTGCAGCGTGTCGCACCAGTCGATCAGCATGAATACCGATTGCAGCAAGTGGTAGCCGTCTGCACGGCGCCCCGTCACGTGCAGGAACAAATTGAGCTTGGCCGGGGCTGGAACGTCGAAAAAGGCTTTCATGCGGAAATGATTGGCAAGCGATGAGGTCAGCTTCACTGATCGAGCACGATGCGCAGCAGGGCGGGCGGTGCCGGTTGCAAACGCCTGGCCGCGATGCGGCCCTGCTCCAGTGCACTCAGGTCAGCCTCCCAGCCCGCATGCGATAAAGGCCGTCCTTCAATCCAGTCAAACAAGGCCTGAACAGGCAATGGGGTCTGCACCAGCTGTTGAGCCAGCTGTTCCACACTCTGCTCGGTCCAACGCTCGGTGCCTCGCTCCAGCGTGGCTTGCCGTGGATTCCAGCTGAGCCGAGCCAGGATGCCGCCGATGGGATTGAACAGCGTCAGATCGCCTGCTTGCGGAGTACCTTGCAATTCGAAGGATGCCTGCAAATTCTGCGGGGGCTCGCTTTGGACCAGCAAGCCGATGCGTCCGGACCAGAACCGTGCCGGGCGTTCACGCGGCGGCGAAGCGCAGGCGCCCAGCAACAGGCCCAGCAGCGCAACCGCCATGCGGCGATTCATGGCTTGAAGCCCAGACGCTTCATGGTTTCAATCAGCGTCTCGTTGTCTGCCTTGAGCAACAGCCCTTCGCGCCAGATGCTCGCGGCCTCGCTTCGGCGGTCCAGCGACCACAGCACCTCTCCCAGGTGAGCTGCGATCTCGGCATCCGGCCTGGCCTGATAGGCTGCACGCAGGACACGCAAGGCCTCGTCCCGGCGTCCCATGCGAAACGCCACCCAGCCCAAACTGTCCTGAATAAAAGGGTCCTGTGGGGCCAACTCGACCGCTTTGAGGATCAGTGCATGTGCCTCATCGAGCCGGATGCCCCGATCTGCCAGGGAGTAGCCCAGGGCGTTGTAGGCATGGGCGTCCTGTGGGCGCAGGCGCATCAGCTTGCGCAGCACGGCCTCCATCTCGTCGAAGCGCCGCAGTTTTTCAAGCACCAGGGACTGTTCGGTGAGCAAATCGGGGTCGTCGGAAGCCTGCGCCAATGCCTGTTCAAGGGTGGTGTAGGCCTGCTGGGCCTGCTGGTGTTCCCGCAGCCAGCGCGACAAGGCCAGCAGCTTGCGCCGGGCCTGTTCGGCTGACACAGGCTGCGCCTGCGTCAGCACCAGGCGAGCTTCTTCCAGACGGCCTTGCTGCTCCAGCAGCTCGGCGCGGCGAATCGCCAGGCGCACCGGGTCCGCGCTGGCGGGGATCTGGTTAAGCCATTGACCGGCCTGTTCCAGTTCACCGCGTTGCTGCGCCAGCTGCGACAGAACCATCAAGGCTTCTGTCAGCCCGGCCTGTTGTTCCGCATCGGTGCCATCTTTGGCCAGTGCGACATGGCGTGTGAGGCTTTGTTGTGCCTGAGGGGCCTGGCCAAGATCGACCTGCAGCAGGCCCAGCAGCAGCCACCCGGGCGCAAAGGCTGGATGCTGCAGCGTCAGCTGCTGGAGCTGGGCCAGAGCTTCCTTGGGGGCCTGCAGGGCCACCAGGCTGCGGGCATAACCCAGGCGCAGGTCCGGCGAAACCGGGCCCTGCATCGCTTCATCCAGCATCTGCCGGATCTCGCTGGAGCCCGTGGGCAAAAGGCTCAACCCCAGGATGAGCGGACCCTGAGCCTGTGAATCACTGGCATGGCCCTTGAGGGCGGCCTCAATGGCGGCAGGCAGTTGCTGTGCATCGCGATGCATGCGTCCGATGGTGGTCCAGGACGTGGCCTGCAGGTTTTTTTGTTCCAGGCTGCGTCCCAGGGCCTTCTCGACCACTTTGGCAGCCAGGGCCTTGTCGGTGACACGGGCAAACACCCGGGGGATGGAGATGATGGCACCCTGTCTTTCGCTGGCTGGCAATTCGTCCAGCGAAATGGCCAACGCCTGGCCGGCTTCTTCGACCCGGTTGAGGGCCAGCAGGATCTGGAGGATGTAGCGGTTGGGCTCGGGTGCGCCGGGGATCTCGCGTTTCCAGGTTTGTGCAGCCTGCAAGGCCGCATCGCCCGAGCGCGCCTGCAGGGCAATGTCCACGGCACGCTGGAAGAGCGCAGGATCGCGTGTCTTGCGGGCGGCATCCAGGACCAATGAAAAGCCCGCACCCACTGAGCCTTGTCGCACCTGAAGCTCGCCCAGCAGCAGCTGGTAGAACATCACGGCATCCAGCGCGGAATTGGCAGGAGGGGTATCGGGCGCAGCCGACGGCTGTGCAGCCCGGACTTCACCTGTCAGCAGGCAGAAGAGCAAAACAGCGAAGCGCAACCGGGATTTCATGCGGGGATGATAATCCAGCGTCCCTGGCCCTTCGGGTGTCCGGGCCAACCTGTGTCCTGCATCGTTTTCCATGCCCGAACTGCCCGAAGTTGAAGTCACCCGCATGAGCTTTGCCGAGCGCATTGCCGGTGCGCGCATTGAGGCATTGCGCATGGGCAAGCCGCTGCGCTGGCCTCTGGGGGTGGATGCGCAAGCCGTATGCGGACAGCATGTGCGTGCCGTACGCCGTCGCGGCAAGTACCTCTTGCTGGACCTCGATGACGGGCTCTTGCTGCTGCATTTGGGCATGTCAGGCAGCCTGAACTTTGCACCCCAGCAGCCGCCAGCGGGGGCGCATGACCACATGGACCTGGTGACCGACCGCGGCACTTTGCGCCTGCACGATCCGCGACGCTTTGGCGCCGTGGTCTGGGCGCCGTCCGAAGACTCCCCACAGGCCCGCAAGCTGCTTGGGCACCTGGGCGTGGAGCCGCTGAACGGTGGTTTTGATGCGATGGCCTTCCACGCGGCCCTGCGCAAGCGTTCGGCACCGGTCAAGCAGGTGCTGCTGGCCGGTGACATCGTCGTCGGGGTCGGCAACATTTATGCGTCCGAAGCCTTGTTCCTGGCAGGCATTCGTCCGACGCTGGCGGCCAGCAAGATTTCGCGCCCCCGCGCCCTGCGCCTGCATGCGGCCATCATCGATGTGCTCTCGCGTGCGGTTCGGCAGGGCGGCAGCAGCCTGCGCGACTTCGTCAGCGCCGAGGGCAAGACCGGTTATTTCCAGCTCGAAGCGGCCGTGTACGGCCGTGCCGGCCAGCCGTGCCGCGTGTGCACCACGCCCATCCGTTCCATGGTGCAAGGCCAGCGCACCACTTTTTATTGCCCCACATGCCAGAAGAACTGAAATTGCCAGCAGGCTTTGCACGCCGCATGGTTGACTGGCAGCGCTGCCAGGGCCGCCAGCACCTGCCCTGGCAGCACACGCGCGATCCCTACCGCGTGTGGCTGTCCGAAATCATGCTGCAGCAGACCCAGGTCAGCACCGTGCTGGATTACTACCCACGCTTTTTGCAGCGCTTTCCGGACGTGGCCAGCCTCGCGGCTGCTGCGCAGGACGATGTGCTGGCGCTGTGGAGCGGCCTGGGCTACTACAGCCGCGCACGCCACCTCCACCGCTGCGCGCAGGACGTGGTCGAGCGGTTTGGCGGAACGTTCCCCCAGTCGGCCGAACAGCTGATGACTCTGCCGGGCATCGGTCGATCGACCGCTGCGGCCATTGCGGCCTTTTGCTTCGATGAACGGGTGTCCATTCTGGACGGCAATGTCAAACGGGTGCTCAGCCGTGTGCTGGGCTACGACGCCGATCTGGCGGTGGCGAGTCACGAGCGCGCACTCTGGGCCTTGGCAGAGCGCCTGTTGCCCCGACAGCCGGTAGACATGCCCGCCTACACCCAGTCACTCATGGACGTGGGGGCCACGCTGTGCCAGCCACGCAAGGTGCAATGCCAAGTCTGTCCGGTGCATGACCTGTGCGTGGCCCGAGCCGAGGGGCAGCCGCTGGCTTACCCGGTGAAGACCCGCAAACTCAAGCGCAGCAGTGCCACCTTGTGGGTGCTCTGGGCAGTCAATGCGCAGGGCCAGGTCTGGCTGCACAAACGCCCGGCCCGCGGCATCTGGGCGGGGTTGTTCAGCCTGCCCGTGTTTGATGACGAGGCCTCCCTGCTGCAAGCTTGCCCGCATGGTCGGGCCCCTCGGTACATCGAGCCCTGGAAACATGTGCTCACCCACCGTGACCTGTACCTGCATCCGGTGTGCATGGCGGTCGAATCAGAGCAGCCACCGAAATGCGAAGGGCAGTGGGTCCATGCAAGGGATTGGCCGCAGCTGGGCTTGCCTGCACCCATCCGCAGCCTGCTCGAGGGGCGCAGCGGCTGACCTTCAGAAAATCAGGCGCTCAGTGCAGACAGCCCGTGGCGCTGGCGTGCACGCTGACAGGCATCGCTGCCTTCTTCAAATTCGCGGCAGGGCGAGGGACGCCATTCATAGATACCGCAGGTGGCTTTCTCGCCGATCCTGCCGTAGAGTGCGGCGCAGCGTGGTGGGCTGTGGTCGGTGCCGCGCATGCGGCAGGTGCTGTCAGTGATCGGGGCGGCGAGTCCTGCGGGCACCGCGCCGCCGCCCTCCTCGAATTCGAATACCGAGAAGTCCACCCGGAAGCTCGCACAGCAGGCGCCGCAGGTGGTGCACTGGCTCATGTCAGCGATGTGGATCAGCCGTTCACACGACCCAGCAGGAGGAACTCCATGAGCGCTTTTTGCACATGCATGCGGTTCTCCGCTTCGTCCCAGACCACGGACTGAGGGCCGTCAATGACCTCTGCAGTCACTTCCTCCCCGCGGTGGGCGGGCAGGCAGTGCATGAACAGGGCGTCCGGTGTGGCCACTTTCATCATGGCTTCGTCCACGCACCAGTCGGCAAAGGCTTTCTTGCGGGCTTCGTTTTCCGCCTCGTAGCCCATGCTCGTCCACACATCCGTGGTGACAAGGTCGGCGCCGCGGCACGCTTCCAGCGGATCGTTGAATACTTTGTAGTGGCTGGCATCTTTGAGGCCAGCCACCTCGGCATTGACTTCGTAGCCGCTGGGGGTGCTCACATGCACAGTGAAGTCCAGCAGCTCGGCCGCCTGCAGCCAGGTGTTGGCCATGTTGTTGCCGTCGCCCACCCAGGCCACCACCTTGCCCTGGATCGAGCCGCGGTGTTCGATGAAGGTGAAGATGTCGGCCATGATCTGGCAGGGGTGGAATTCGTTGGTCAGGCCATTGATGACCGGCACGCGCGAGTACTGCGCGAATTTCTCGATCTTGTCCTGACCGAAGGTGCGGATCATCACGAGGTCCACCATGCGGCTGATGACGCGTGCGCTGTCTTCAATCGGCTCGGCTCGGCCGAGCTGGCTGTCGCCCGTGGTCAGGTGCACCACCGAGCCGCCGAGCTGGTACATGCCCGCCTCGAAGCTCACGCGGGTACGGGTGCTGGCCTTCTCGAAAATCATGGCCAGCGTGCGGTCGGCCAACGGGTGGTACTTTTCGTAAGCCTTGAACTTGCGTTTGATCTCGGCCGCACGTGCGAACAGGTGCGCATATTCGTCGGCGGTGCAGTCCGTGAACTGGAGGTAGTGGCGGATGCTCATGCTTGCTCGGCGAGGAAGGTTTTGATCAGGGGCACCAGAATGGCCATGACCTCATCGGCTTCGGCCTCGGTCATGATCAGCGGCGGCAGCAGGCGCACCACGCTGTCGGCGGTGACGCTGATCAGCAGACCCGCGTCGAGCGCGCGTTGCATCAACACACCACAGGGCCGGTCGAGTTCGATGCCGATCATCAGGCCCTGGCCACGGATTTCCTTGAAGCCCTGCACGCCAGCCAGTGCCTGGCCGATGCCATCGGTCAGGCGTTGGCCGATGCGGGTGGCGTTCTCCAGCAGGCCATCCTTTTCCATGATGCGGATGGTTTCTACGCCGGCACGCATGGCCAGCGGGTTGCCGCCAAAGGTGCCACCGTGGTTACCAGGCTGGAAGATGCTTGCAGCCTTGGGGCCGGCGACTACAGCGCCAATCGGCACACCCGAGCCGAGGCCCTTGGCCAGCGGCATCACATCGGGCACGATGCCGGCCCACTGGTGGGCGAACCACTTGCCGGTGCGGCCCATGCCGCACTGCACTTCGTCGATCATCAGCAGCCAGTCTTTTTCATCGCACAGGGCGCGCACCTGCTGGAGGTAGTCGGCCCGCATCGGGTTGATGCCACCTTCGCCCTGGATGGTTTCGAAGAACACGGCCACCACGTTGGGATCGTTGGCGGTAGCGGCTTTCAAGGCCTCGATGTCGTTGACCGGCACGCGGATGAAGCCTTCGACCAGGGGCTCGAAGCCTTTCTGGATCTTGGCGTTGCCCGTGGCGCTCAGGGTGGCGATCGAGCGGCCATGGAAGGCCTTCTCGTAGACCACGATCTTGGGCAGGGCGATGCCTTTGTCATGGCCGTATTTGCGGGCCAGCTTGATGGCGGCCTCGTTGGCTTCCAGCCCCGAGTTGCAGAAGAACACATTGGTCATCCCCGACAGTTCCACCAGCTTGGCGGCCAGCCTCTCCTGGTTGGGAATGTGGTAGTAGTTGCAGCTGTGGATGATCTTGCTGACCTGATCCTGCAGTGCGGGTGCGAATTCGGGGTGGTTATGGCCCAGGGTGTTCACGGCAATGCCGGCCAGCGCATCGAGGTACTGCTTGCCATTGACGTCCCAGACGCGGCAGCCCTGACCACGTTCCAGCGCGATCGGCAGGCGCCCGTAAGTGTTCATGGTGTGCGGCGAAGCGGCTTCAATGAAAGCGGTCATGCGTGAACTCCGTTGCAAATAAAAAGCGGCCCAACGAGAGGGGCCGTTGAACTGTGATTTTAGGGGTATTCCACGACCTGTCGCGACACGGCCGCGCCTGTGCGTGGCTGTCCGAATTTCACGGGACAGGTAAGGGCTTCTGGCGGCTTGAAGTCTTATATAAGATAAAATACTGGGGAAAACCAGCGGACGGCGATCCCGGACTCTGGCATCCCTTTCTACTGCCTCTATCCGATGGTTTCCAACAACGCCAAAGAAGTCTTCATCCAGGGCATCACCCAGGATGGCAGAACGTTTCGCCCCAGCGACTGGGCCGAGCGTCTGGCGGGTGTCATGAGCCAATTCCGTCCGGGTGGGGCCTGTCCTGGCAGCCATCTGAGCTATTCGCCATGGTGCATTCCGACAACCATGGGCAACACCAAGTGTGTGGTGGTCAACCGTGAGTTGGAAGAGTACGAGCCGATGGCCTGGAACTTCGTGATGAACTTTGCCAGGGACAACAACCTTCAGGTCGTCGAGGCCTGTCTGTTGCCCGATCCGCCGCCGGCCAACTAAGCCTTGCATAAACCGCCTTCGGGCGGTTTTTTTGTGGGTCGCCCTGCCTTCCCCCACTCTCTGCGAGGTTTCAAGGGTCTGGATGTGCAGAGAGGCAGGCAGCGCGGTGGGCGGTAGCCGGGGCGACAATTTCTGCGTACCCGCAGCATGCGGAGCCCCGGCTACCGCCCACCGCGCTGCCGGAACAGAAGCACAAACGAAAAAACCGCCCGAGGGCGGTTTTGGTGTTTCGCTGACAGCGCACCCGTTTCAAACGGCGGCAGGGCCTGAGCCCTGCCGGGCTGTTGATCTTGTGGAGCGGATCAGGCTGCGAGGGCCAGGGCCTTGACCTTGGCGCTCAGGCGGCTCTTGTCGCGAGCGGCCTTGTTCTTGTGGAAGATGCCCTTGTCGGCAATGGTGTCCACCACAGCTTGCATCTTGCCAAACAGCTCGGCAGCTTTGGTTTTGTCGCCAGCGGCAACAGCCTTCTCGACGTTCTTGACGGCGGTGCGGTATTTGGAACGCAGCGAAGAGTTCGCAGCGTTGAGTTTGACGTCCTGACGGGCGCGTTTGCGACCAGAGGCCAGGCGGGGGTTCTTTTTCTTCGGCTTTCCAGATGCCATTTTGAGTATCCTTTGATGTCTGAGGATGATGTCAGCGAACCCGGCATTCTAGCAGAACCTTGAAAACCGGTCGGCCAAGCCCGTCCGGCGCGCGCAGCAGGCCGCTACACTGCAGGGGTGAGCCTGCTTCGATCTGCTTCTGTCGTCTCCCTCTTCACCCTGGCCTCGCGGGTCACTGGTCTGGCGAGGGAGCTCCTGATTGCTGCCCTGTTCGGGGCGAGCGCCCTGACCGACGCCTTCAATGTGGCGTTCCGCATTCCCAACCTGTTTCGCCGCCTCTTTGCCGAAGGGGCTTTCAGCCAGGCTTTTGTACCTGTGCTGGCGGCCACCCGGGCCGAGCATGGCGATGAAGCCACCAAAACGGCCATCGACAGCGTGGCCACAGTGCTGGCCTGGGTGCTGCTCGCGTTTTCCGTGCTGGGGGTGTTGCTGGCACCGGCGCTCGTCTGGCTGCTGGCCAGTGGTCTGCGCCAGGGCCCCGGTTTTGATGCCGCCGTCCAGATGACCCGCTGGATGTTTCCCTACATCGGTTTCATGTCACTGGTCGCGCTGTCAGCGGGCATCCTCAACACCTGGAAGCGTTTTGCCGTCCCGGCAGCCACGCCGGTGCTGCTCAATGTGTCGGTAATCCTGGCCGCCTGGCTGGGGGCGCCCTGGCTGGCGCAACAGGGGGTCGAAGCCATCTATGCCTTGCCCGCCGGGGTCATGCTCGGCGGTGTGTTGCAGCTG
>Ga0255221_1000077_pt1 | contig 24167 bp, 27 predicted proteins | sample Miss_Colum_RepC__FD_183020 | JGI IMG/M metagenome (GOLD analysis project Ga0255221, IMG submission 183020) | Freshwater microbial communities from Mississippi River, Louisiana, United States - Miss_Colum_RepC_8d | ecosystem: Environmental > Aquatic > Freshwater > River | place: USA: Louisiana...
TGGTCTATTTCTAAAATAACCAATATCACACCATCCATAAAATTCTGTATCAAAATATTTATTTTGATAAGTTTCTTTTACAAATTGAATCTTTTCAGACCAAAGCATATTAAGCTCCCAACAAGATTTATTATTTAATAAATAATTATTTTCATGATTTTTAATCCAATAATCTTTATATTTATAACCATAAAAATTGTCTAATGATTTAATAATGATTTTAATTTTTGGATTATTTTTAGTATCAATATAATTTACACTTTTTAAATCAGTATAAATAACCAAATTAAAATTATTTACAATTGAAATAAAATTATTCATCCATTCAATATAAATTCTAGGATCAAATTTAGATTTAATAACATAAAAACAACTAGAAAATGTAATCGACATAAATTAAATATATATATTATTTTAAGTTATTATTTAATAATTAATTAAATTTTGTTTGATATAAAAAGCATCGCCCCATTTAAAATCAGTCCACTTTGTTTCAATTCTAACTAATCCAAATTGTTTTAAATAGTCATCTAATTCATTCACTAAAGCACAATCTTTATATACGTAATCACTATTTACTTCAGTATAGAAATAATCAACATTATTTAAATATTCTTCCATACCTTTTAAAGCTTTTAATTCTGCTCCTTGAATATCAAAATTTAAAAAATTATAATTAATATTATATTTTGGTAAAATATCTTTTAATAATGAAGTAGTAGCATTAAACGCGGTAACATAATGAACATTTGGATGATATTGAGAATGTAAACCAAAATCTAAAATAGATGAAGATTGTCCATTATTTGATACTTTAAAAATAACATCTTCTATTTTATCAGAAACTATAGCATTTTCAATATTAATTCCCGGATATTTATTTTTACAATAGTTTACTTTTCCAGGTAATCCCTCTATCCATAATATATTATCCCTCGAAATATATTTTTCATAATCATGTAATTCTTCACATTCATGAGCTCCCACATGTAAAATTCCCTTAAAATTTATTTTATATTTATTAAATAATTTATGTAATGATATTAACATTTAAAATAATTTATTTTAATGTCTTTATATCTTTATAAATATAAATAAATATAAATAATTATAATATTACAGGTGGAACCCACCAACAAGATTTGCGATGATGAGCCCAATCACCATGCTTATGTAATCCTATCCATTGTCCATGATTTCTCAATTGTGTTTTATGTAGATGTATAATTTTAATTTGTTTACAAGGATTAAATACCTGAAAATTATTATCACAAAAATTTTTTAATATATGAGTTTCGATTCCTGGAAAATTCTGATAAAAATTAGTATGTTCATTGATAATTTTTTTATTAATAAATTTTGAATTAAATATGTAACAATCATGACTTCCACCATAATTATTTATTTGATAACAAGACATATCATATTCATATCTAGATAAAGCGTAACATATTTTTTCATTTTTAAGTCTATTTATAAGATTTAAATCGCATTCAAATAAGTAAATATCTGAATTAATAATCATACATATTTTATCATTTAAATTATTAACTATATAATTAAAAAAATCATTATATTTGGGTTTTATTCCAACCGCTATAATTACTATTTTATCAGAATTATTTATTAATTCATTTAATCTAATTAAAGAATCGTTATCGTCAACAAATAAATGAATTTTTTCAACAAAAGGACATGAAATATTATTAATAAGTGAAGTCTCAAGCTCTTTAGTTCTCAAAGAATCTAATTTGGAAGAATATTTTGAAACATAAAATGACGATATTATATTTATCATTTATATTAATTTATATATTAATTCTTTAAGTGTTTTATTAATTCATTAATATGTTCTTTTGAACGTGTCTCATCATAATAAACATATTCTCCAACAAATCTTAAATTATTACAGTAATTTATTGGAAAATTTTTTGCATGTGGTTCCATTTTATTAAATGTAGCATGAATCGTTGAATTATTTTTAATTAAAGGATAAATATAATCTCTTAAAAAAGTTTGATCATAATCTCTATTTCCAGTTTGATTAAAGTTATTCATAATATATGACCAATTAGGTAATTCTTTTATTTTTTTTGTTCCAAACATTCCTCCTAAAATACAAAATTTATGATGTGGATGATCCCTCATTATATGAAAAATATTATTAGATGATAACCATTGTTCAACTGCCAATTTTTCCCTTAATAAAAATCTTGTATCTGTATCTCTAGACATCATAATTTCAACATTCTCATCATCTATAGCTTCAAATCTCCACATCATAGGTTTTGTTTTATTTAAATCACCAGTTTTGAAAATAATTTTAGTATTTGTTAATAATTTTAGATTATTAATTGTTTCTTCTGGAACTGTATCTTTATGAATATAAAACCAACATTCAAAATCGGGATAAAAATATAACGCTAATTCAGCATTTTTAATTGCTCCAACATTATAAGTTGGATTATCGCCCCATAGACTAAAAGAAATCACTTTTTTCATATAATTATTAAATATATTAATTATTATATGAATAAACTAAAAGAAAACACTTTTTTCATATAATACACCTTTGAACATTAAAAACGCTGAATTATAGCGTTTTACACCATTAAAGATTTACACCCTTGAATATTTAAAACCGCACCTTTCGGTGAAATAAAAAATCAAAAAGGTTTGCCCTTCCCAGAGCGTGTAAATTTTGGTTTTACCGGTTCGTCTAAACCAGTTGATAAATTCTTGCTTCTTGATAAATAATTTGGCCTTTCTTCATTATTTATCGCATTATAAGCAATTTTGTAAATGTTTGTTGCTCCATTAACATCTCTATTCCAATAACCGCATTCGTTCTTACAACAAATCAGTCCGCGGATTAAGACATTACCGCTTCTGTACGGTTTTGGATTTTTTACAATCAAATATTTTACAAGTTTTCTTATATCCATCTCCTTTATCATTATTTAAGTAATATTTAACTGCAGATATTTTATAATCTTCTGTCTTATGTTTAGTCATCTATATTATTTTGAGAAAAATATAAAAAATAGTCAGGGGTGCGATTTTACACCCTTGAAGATTTAGACCTTTGGACATTTAAAACGCCGACTTTTGCGTTTAAAAAATACAAAAACGTAAAACCAATATATTATTTGCCAACTTTCCAGCGTATTACCGAATGTTTCTTCATCGTTCTCATCAATTTCTCCCAATAATTTAATCAACTCACCGTAATGGTATTTTCTTTCTGTCATTGGTAATCTTACTTTGACCCATAACCAATCACAAAACTTTTGTTTGTATTTTCTACACATAATATTAAATTTAATTCTTTTTAACGACTGTATAATAATATTCATTTCATTTTTTCTTTCAATAGTTAAAATACCGTTATTATTTAATTTATGTGGTAATTTATTATCAGAACAAGTTCATGTAAAACTGTTAATTGATTATTATCACAATATAATTCTTGTAGAGAAGGATTGAGTTCAGGTAAAACTGTCAATTGATTATTATCACAATTTAATTCTTGTAGAGAAGGATTGAGTTCAGGTAAAACTGTTAATCGATTATTATCACAAGATAAATATCGTAGAGAAGGATTGAGTTCAGGTAAAACTGTTAATTGATTATTAGAACAATATAATTTTTGTAGAGAAGGTTTGAGTTCAGGTAAAACTGTTAATTGATTATTATCACAATTTAATTCTTGTAGAGAAGGATTGAGTTCAGGTAAAACTGTTAATTGATTATTATCACAATATAATTCTTGTAGAGAAGGTTTGAGTTCAGGTAAACCTGTTAATTGATTATTACCACAATATAATCTTTGTAGAGAAGGATTGAGTTCAGGTAAAACTGTTAATTGATTATTATAACAATATAATTCTTGTAGAGAAGGATTAAGTTCAGGTAAGACTGTCAATTGATTATTACCACAATATATTCTTTGTAGAGAAGGATTAAGTTCAGGTAAAACTGTTAATTGATTATTAGAACAAGATAAATATTGTAGAGAAGGATTGAGTTCAGGTAAAACTGTTAATTGATTATTATCACAATATAATCTTTGTAGAGAAGGTTTGAGTTCAGGTAAAACTGTTAATTGATTATTATAACAATTTAATTCTTGTAGAGAAGGATTGAGTTCAGGTAAAACTGTTAATTTATTTTTAGAGCAATATAATTCTTGTAGTGAAGGATTAAGTTCAGGTAAAACTGTTAATTGATTATCAGAACATTTTAATTTCTTTAATTTATAAAATCTTTTCAGTGAAGGAAGATAAGTAAGACCTTTATATGAAACATTAATAGTTTCAATATTATTTGGTAAAGAATTAAGATAATCTTCAATATTGAATTTTGTCATTGTATTTGTCTGCATTTGTATATATTTTTTTACTCTTTATATGTCTTTATATAAAATATATTAATTTTTTATATATTTTTATAAATATTTATATTTTCTTACCAATTTTTCAGCGTATTATTAAAAGTTTCTTCATCATTTTTGTTTACATTTTTTACACCTTTTTACATTTCAAATCGGCGTTTGAAATGTAAAAAGGTGTAAAAAGTGAATTACAACCGAAATTATATCTAAGAGATTTATAAAAGGTGCGGTTTTAAATCTTCAAGGGTGTAAATCTTCAAGGGTGTAAATATATAAAAAATAATATCTAAATTAGTTATATAATGTCTTATTTTGACTTTAGTAAAAATATAGATAAAAAAAAAGTGAAAACTATTTTTGAGTTAGGTTCCAGGGATTTAATTGATGCAAAAAAATTGATAAAACATTACAATAATGCAATATGTTATTCGTTTGAGTGTAATCCAGATTGTTTAATTGAATGTAAAAAAAACAAAGCAAAATTTAATGAAGATGAAAATAAAAGAATAATCCTTATTGAAAATGCTGTATCAATAGATAATAATAAGGTATTATTTAGACCGTTTGATTTATCTATTTATAACAATATGGGTGCTTCATCAATGCTTGAAATAGATTTTTCTATAAGAAATAAAAATGATCCAGATTATAATATAGGTAAAGTTCAAAAAGAAATTGAGGTAAATGGAATAAGAATAGATACATATATGGAAAATAATAATATCCAGAATATTGATTTATTATGTATAGATTTACAAGGTTATGAGTTACAAGCCATAAAAAGTATGGGGGAAAAAATAAAGACAGTTAAATATATTATCACAGAATGCTCTATAGAATCTACTTATAAAAATGGTGCTATTTTTTCTGAATTGAATGATTATTTAGAAAAATATGGTTTTAAGTATAATAATAGTAATAAATTCGGAGATAAATTTCCCAATTTAGAAGAGAAAGGATTTTCAGAATTTGATGCTTTATTTATAAATAAATCGGCGTTTTAAATACATTCTTATAAAAATTTATCATTATTATTATAATATAATGATAAAACTTTTTAATTTAGACTTACATATATCTGTTATTGAAGATTTCAAATATATTATTAATGAATTATACGGCGATAACATTAGCATTACAGATTGGTCAATCTCAAATATGAGTTGGGTTTTTAAAAAACCACTTACAAATGTAGAAATAATAAATCAACATAGCTGGAAAAATATCAATGATGAATTAATAAACAAATTTTTTCATAAATATTATGATTTTTTATCACAATTTGACGGATTTATAGTTACGCATACACCTGTTTTTTGTTTATTATATGAAAAATTTAATAAACCTATTATATTAATTAATAGTTGTAGATATGAACAACCGTTTTCATGGACAAATGATATTTATAAATGGAATAATCTGAATATTAAACTAAAAAATATGTGGGATAAGAATCAATTAACTGTAATCTCTAATAATAAAGCAGATAAAGAATATTTAAAACATGGTACAGGGATTGATTCGATACTAATACCAAGTTTATGTTTATACACAAAATTAAAGTATAATCCGAAAAATGATATTTGTCTTATTTACAATAATAATAATGTTAATATACCAGAAAATACTAAATTAAAACATAAAACTTCTGTTTTAAGAAATAATTACACATGGGAAGAATTATATAGTTTTAAAGGAATTATTCACATGCCATATGAAGTTTCAACTATGTCTATATTTGAACAATATAGTGCAAATATTCCATTATTTTTTCCTAGTAAAGCTTTATTAAAAAATTTAATAATACATAGAAATTATTATTTTCAGTCAAGGTATAATAAAATTCATAAATTAAATAATGACTACCATCCTAATTTATCCCTAGCATTACATGGTGATTCATGGATAGACTTTTGGATAGATAATGCTGATTACTATGATAATAATATGAAGTATATTATATATTTTAACAACTTTGAAGAATTAAATTTTTTAATTAATACATGCGATTTTAATATGATTTCAAATAATATGAAACAACATAATATGGAAAGAGTTGATGATTCTCTTAAAAAATGGAAAAATATTATTGAAAAAATATTTACAATGATATAATATTAAACAGATTCATATTTTATATTATATTAATGATTGAGCAAGAATATATTATGCTTATTATGAATTGTAAGAAATATGTAAAAAAAGCAAAATTTCAAAAGATGACTTGGCTACCAAAAATACCATCATATTTACAATATTATCATGTTATAGGCGAACCTGAATTAGATACTAGATATAAATTTGATAATGAAAACAAAATTTTATGGGTTAAGGTAGACGATGACTATAATTCATTGCCTAAAAAAGTTATTAGAGCTTATGAAGCTATCAATGAAACATTTAATTTCAAATATTTGTATAAAACAGATGATGATCAAATATTAGTTAATTCAAAATTTTTAGATGTAGTAAAGGGTATAACAAGTAATAGTAAAAAAATACATTATGGTGGTTATGTAGTAGATGTAAAACAAAATTATTTATCGCAATATCATAAAATTCATCCAGAATTGCCGGAATATTTGCCTATACTTCAAACAAAATATTGTAGTGGTCGTTTTTATTTTCTCTCGAAGCAAGCGTTAGCAAATGTAGTAAGTAAGAAAAATTTAATTGAAAAAGAATATTTGGAAGATTATGCAATAGGATTTAACTTAGACCAATATTATAAATTAAATATAACTAATTTAGCTACGAATAATTTTTTTACTGATATTGAATTAAGTGATTATCCAAAACTATTAGAAGAAGGCAAGATATAATTTTAGACAAGTTTAAAATTATTTCGTAAAGAAGATAATTCTTGTTGTCTTTTGAAAAAGGCAACTTTATCTAAATCAAGCATCGCTGGTGTATAATTAGTTGAACGTTTTTCAATATCACTATAATCTTCTCTTTGTGTAACAGATAAAGGAGTAATTAAATACCATTTGTGAATGGCTTGAAGATTAAACCAATATTTATCTATAGCATAAAGAAAATGATTACTAGGTTCTTTCATTAGATTTAATATACCATCTTTAAAATTTTTTATAAGAACATCATAATAATGTTTTTGTACAATATAACCTGTTGTAGTTTGACAATGAGTAACCTGAACACACGAATCATCAATTCTTTTATAAGGGGGAAGATTATTGCCAGCAATTAAGGCAACATCAAAATCTTTATGATTAGAGAGAAATTTATTAAATTGTTTTACAAATAAGTTAGGGTCCGTAAATAGTATATCATCTTCAATAACGAGAACATGTTGCCAATCATTAGCTTTAGCAGTTTCAATAATTTTAAGATGGCTCATACTGCATCCAATAGCACCATTAGGCATTTTAATAGCATTAAATCTTTCTCCTTTAATTCCAATAGAATTTAATTGATTTTCTACATGTAGTTTTCTGTCAGGTCTTGAGTGAAGATTAATATAAAAAGCATGCTTTATATCAGAAATTGAATTCATACTATTAATTTATGACATTATTTTAAATTAATATTACAATAAAAATATATTACAATAAAAATATATTACAATAAAAATATATTACAATAAAAATATATTACAATAAAAATATATTACAATAAATATTCTCTCAACAAATAATAATGTTGAAAGAAAACTACACAAAAGAGCAAAAAATAAATATAGCAAAATACATAAAAAATATAAGCTTAAAAGATATAGATGATGATATGGATAAATTAGTTAAAATTGGTATAAAAGCGGATATGATATCAGAGAGATCAAAAATAGGAAATGATGTAGTGGATTATTTTACGTTTTTACAACGTCTAGAAACAAAAGGTAAATATGATGTAAATTATTTTGAATTTATAAAAAATTTAGAGACATTTAAAGAAAAAAAGTTTATACAAACAATGTTGAAATACTACAAAGATGTAAAGAATAAAAATAATACAAAACATGAGTACAAAGTTTATAAAGAAGTATTCAATATATGTATAAGCGCAATAAATATAATGAGACCTTTAAATTGTATGGAGATTTATACACGATTTAATGCTAAAAGAGTGCTAAATTTTTGCGCAGGTTGGGGTGGTTCAGCAGTAGCAGCAGCAGCATTAAATTTGGAGGCATATTATGGTATAGAAATTAATAATGATTTAAAAGAACCATACGATGATATGATAACATATTTGCGCACAAAATCGAATACGGAATTTAGTATCCATATATGCGACGCTGTTAATTTTGACTATTCTACAATGGAATATGACACAGTATTTTCGTCTCCACCATATTATTTTATAGAAAAATATGCAAACAATTTGGCATACAATTCCAAAAAAGAAATGGATGATAAATTTTATAACCCTATTTTTTCTAAAAGCTATTTACATCTTAAAAAAAATGGACATTTCATTATTAATGTTTGTAAAGAAGTTTATAATAACGTCCTTAAAAACTTACTTGGCGAAGCACATATCACATTTCCTCTTAAAAAATCTAAAAGACAAAATAATCATACAGAAATGGTTTATGTTTGGAATAAAAATTAAAATACACCACCTAAACCAACCCTTGCGCTTGCTTGTGCTCTTGGTTTAGCACCAACATAAGCAGCATATTGTGGTGAAAATTTATTTGGAGGTCTTTGTATTTGTATTGGTATTTTTGATATATGACCATTATTTACAAAATTTTGATATAATGGTTGACGTGGGTGTTGTTGTATTTGATTATGTTTATAATAACCAATTAAATTTACACTAGGAATTTCAGCATTATCTTGTTCATTTTTTTTATTAAAATTATTAAATGAATCTTCTTCTATTTCTTTTCTTTTATCTTCCTCTAGTTGTCTTAATAATTCTGGTGGAAGCACTTTACCCATTTTAATTAAATAATTGGCTACATTTTCCCTCTTTTCTCTAGTAGTTGGATAATGTGGAATATCAGACCAATCTCTTGTATTTACAACAGTTTTCTTGGTTTCTTTTATTTTATCTGGATTTATTATTTTTCTTTTAGGCTCTCTTAAATCATAATTATAATATTCTTCCGAACCAAATGGGATATGTGTTAAAAATGTTTTAATATTTATAACTTTAATATTAGGATTATGCACTACAAATATATTATCATTTTGATTCTCTGATTTATCATCAATCGTATAGTTTAAATGTGTTATAGTTTTTAATCCATCTTGTCCATCATCATATTCACCCCTCCATGGATCTTTTTTTGATATAATTCTTGATATTCCATCAAAAAGTTGTAAAATTTCTGGACTACCAATATTATAAAATATACTTCTATCAACTTTTAATCCAATTTTATCACATCGTTTTTGTAAAACATTATCTTCCATACCCCATCCCCAAAAACATGCGAACCCATTTGTTTTTTCAAAATCCGCACCTTTCATTACAACAATACCACCTAAAGCATATTTAAACCCATAATAATGTTTTACAATTCCATGTGTTGTTTCGTAATCAAATATTTTATTAAATGGAATAGTATCTACATCATTAAAAATAAAAGTTATATCTTTATAGTGTTCGGGATATTTATTTCGTGCCGCAATAAAACCAATATTTTTTACTGCACCTCTATTAAAAGTTCTGGCATCACATTGATGAGAAAAAAATATTTCATAATCATCCTTATCTTCTAATAAAAAACTCATATACTTACAGAAAAAAAATTTTTGTTGAACCCGATTCCTGTAAGGAACTATAAAAATACGCTTTGGAATTTTAACCCTTTCTGACATTATACTTATCATATAGTTTTTATTTTTATATTTAAAACTTAATAATATAAATTTACTTTACGATTTCTAAATTATATTTTTTTAATATTGCTGCAGGAACTATATTTTCTTCTTTGGCTATTTTTTCAAGTTTTTTATAACATTTATTTATTGTTACTTCACTTGTTTCACTTACATTTTTAACATCTTTTTTACTAACATTTAATTTACACAATTTTGATATAAAATAAACTACTCCTGCTGCTATTGATGGTGGTGTATTTTCAGGCATTACATCCATTTTTTCTACTTTCATTGAAATAAATTGACACAATTTCGTTAATTCATTATTTATGTTCAATTTACTACAATATCTATCAATAAATGCTTCTGGTTTTGTTTTTCCAAAATTTGTTTTTTCCTTGTTATCCATATCTTTTTCTAAATCATTTATGATTAATAATGCATTTTTACAACCTTTAGTAGCACTAGTAGTATCTAAATAAAATATTTGTGCAATTTCTTTAGCTGTTCTTGGATAATTATTGATTCTACATGATATATATACAGAAGCAGCAACAATTCCATCACGATTTACACCTCTGAATCTATAATCTGATTCTGATATTTTTTTATGATAAATTATAGCATCATCAATAATTGCTTTTGGAATTCCAGCATTATTAGCCATTGTCGTAATAATTAGAAATTCATCATATTGGGTTTTTTCTTTATGTGGCATAGATTGCCATTCCGAATAACGTCTTATCTTACGCATTTCATAACTCATTGGACCAAAACATAATACTTTACAACCATAAGAAGATTCTTCTAAAAGTGGATTAATTGGCATACCACATCTAGTTGGGTCTGAATTCTGGTTATCGTCTGCTCCATAATATCTCCATTCAGCAGTTTGATCTACTAAATCTTTATAAACGATTCCACATTTATTATTTGTACATGTTAAAAATCCTTCATCCGAAAATGCTAAAATGGTATTGCAACGTTCACAAAATTCTCTATTTCCTGAACCATAAATACACTCTAAAGGAATTTTGGGCTTTTCTGGATTTTCAACTTCTGAATCAAATATATTCCATAATTCAGACTTATTTATATTATTATTTTTACGTTTTTGGCTTTTATCTTTACTTATCATTCTATATTATCATTAATTAGATAAAATATTTTTAATTCAATTTTATTTATATTTTTTTTAGAATTCTATAATATATGGGCAATAGCACGTCATCTACTAAAAAACCTGAATCAGAATTCGATAACTTTTATGAAATTATCGATTATATAGCAACATATTATATTTTAACAATGGATTTTAAGAGCTTAAGCAAACTTTCTGAAAAGGCTTACTGTGATAAACTTGTTGTTCTTACTTCTGATATAATTGATAGATACTTCAATGATATGGAAGTTGCTTTTTTAGCTCAAAGAATTAAAGATGGAGTTGAAGTTAATGATTTAAAAACTGAAAAAATTAGATTTATTAATCAAGATAATCTTCAAAGTTTAGATGTATCTAATGATACACAAAAGAGTATCAGAAAAAAACGTATATGTATTGGAATCGCTAAATATTATGTTAAAATAGCACATATATTTGCTGCTATAGTTATGACAATTAATCCTGTTTATATATATAAAGATTCAACTGGACAAAATATTAAAACAACGCTTCTAGAAAAAGATAAAATTCCTAAAAATATTAATAGAAAATTATATAAACTAAATATATGCGATAATAGAATTAGAGCCCTTAAAAAGGGTGAAATCATCGATGAACAAACAAATAGTGTTACGATGCAGCCACGTGTTTGTGATATGAATATTGATAAAAATGGAATACAAAAATCTTTAGCAGATGAACCTGGTATTCAAGAGCTTATGCGTTTATATCTTGATGATAATTATGACTATTCGAATGGAACTTTTACTGGTATGTCAGAAGCAACCGAAAAAGAATTTAATAAAGATTTAAAAACATTTTATACAGCATTTACTGGCAATGAAGAAATGCCAGATACGATTAAAAAATTTAGTGACATTAAATTACGTGATTATAGCAAAAAACCCGGATGTCAACTTCCTAATCCAACTATTAAAGGAAAATATACTATTGATAAGAAGGATGAATTATATATTAAGTACGCTGAAAATATTAAAAAAATGATTCAATCTGCTGCTGATAATCAACATAAATTATTAGAAGTAATTAATGAATTATTTACCTATGTAATTGATCCCTATTCTGGTAAACGTGTTATTCGAATTAATCCTAAATTAACTGATGTATCCTTACAAAAAGCTGTTGAAAAAACTAGAAAATTTATTATTGATTTATATATTAAATGTGAAACTGATTATGTTAATGGAGTTCAGCTTTTCGAAGCAATAGTTGAAAGTAAAATTGTCGAGACAACACAAAAACAAATCGAAAATCTTAAAAAAGAAGCTTCTAAAATCATTTCTCAAACAAAGAATGCATCAGAACCTGTAAAACAACCTGCTATAGTTATTGTTGAAAATGATACGTCATCTACTTCATTATCCAATACTTTAGACAGCACAACATCAACAATGCCTATAAAATTGTCTAATAGTTTACAACAACAGCAATTACAGCAACAACAGATGTCACAACAACAGCAACAACAGCAACAACAGGTCTAGTGACATCGTCATTCCCACTAAAACTCCACATTACTCTGAACTAACTAACTAATAGTTCTATTTGTTCAAATTTACAGAAATCTCATGTTCCATATTCTCAAATAAACTATTTACTCCTATACAAAATATCTACAATATATCTTATGTAAATAATATTGAAATTTGGTATTTTATCGTTATCGTGTTTAATGATCACCGTGTAGAAGGAGATATAGATGTAAAAAGACACTTACCGTAAAAATAAAATAATATTACAATAAATTAAACAATTAACATATATAAATAAATTATAAATCCAGTTAGAAAAATTGGACTACTAATTATATATGAAATAATATCATATATATTTAACAAGAAAACTTCTATTTTTTTACATAATTTATACAACCATTCACATATTCCCATTATCAAAAATATGAAACATAAATGTAAATATGGTAAAAATATAATTGAAAATAACGATAATAATATAAACATTGGAGTATCTATATGGATTTCCATTTATAACTATATAAAATGATATTAATACTTTAAATAGTTTAAATATATTACATAGAAGAGCTTATAGAACCAAAAAGTCTTCTGGCATTAGATAATGCTTGTTTCCTTAAACTCTTTCTGGCTGCTTCAATATCACCAGTTTTATTCAACGTTTTTTGAGCAGCATCAATAGCAGTTACCCATTTTTTTCCGTTTTTTTTTCCACCAGTAAGTTTTCTAGTCATTTTTTTATTCATTTTTAAGGTTCTACTTTTGCGCATTTTCAATCTTCTATTTTGTCTTGTTTTCATTATATATTAATTAAATATTAATTTAATATATAAAATATTTACACTAAAATATTTACGCTAAATGTTTATTGAAGGGTTTGATTCAAAGATTTGGTCAAAGATTTGGTCAAAGATTTGGTCAAAGATTTGGTCAAACCCTTAGTTAAACCCATACCCATTTTACGGGTCATACCCATACCCATACCCATACCCATACCCTTACCCTTGCCCATACCCATACCCATACCCTTACCCTTGCCCATACCCATACCCTTGCCCATACCCATACCCTTACTACGGGTCATTCCACGTCCCCTAGAACTAGATCTTGAACGACTAGCGCTACGTCTATAAGTTTTTGCCATTATATAAACTATTAAGAAAATAATTTTTATAACACTTGATTTATTTTCTCTAAAGTGTTTTAATTATTTGACCAGATATTATTCACTGAATTCCACCACATTTTATCTCCCTTAACAACTTTATAAATAGCTCTAAAAATTCTTGACCTAGACAATGGAATATTACAACGATATTTATCCAAAGGATGGGGATTAGTCTTTAATTGCGCTAAAATAGCTTTCTTTGATATTTTTTGTCTAGATTGTAATGCATAATAAACGAAAAATGCCTCAAATGATAAGGATTGTATAGGCAAAATATCGCTATTTTTTTGTTGAAAATCTCTTAAATATTCTAGACAGATAGCAAAACCAGCGATGTCTGCTAAATCTTCACCAATACTAGGCCAAGCATCGAAAACGATTCCATCATAAGAAGCATATATTTCATATTGTTTAACAATATTTTCCTGAATCTTTTTAAATTCTTTTTTATCCTTTTCTGACCACCAATTTTCTAATTGTCCATATTTATTATATTTACTACCAAAATCATCTAAAGAATGCGATAATTCATGAGCAATTGTATAACCTATATGTGCCAAGTTATATTCTATTCCTCTTTCATCTAAATCTACAAAAGGTTTCTGAATATATCCCAAAGGAACATAGATAGAATTTTCTGTTGGTGTATACATAGCGTTTACTACATAACTCTGTTTACTTATAAATTTTGGTGGAATTTGCGACCAATCAATGGCCGGTATATCAATAATATTCTTACCTACTAATTCAATAGCTTGTTTATGTCTCCAATATGACATTTTTACTAAATTACCCCAGGGATCATTAGGTTTATAATCTAATAGTGGGTCTGGACTTAAAGTTGGTGGTTCTCCTATTTGTATTTTAACATTTTGTAATTTATCTAAAGCAATTCTTTTTGTTTTAGGTTCCATCCATTTATTTCTTTTAATAATTCTTATAAAAACAGACTTCAAATCATCTGCTATCATTTTAACATATTCTATAGCTTGGTTATTTTTAAAATGTAATATATACTGATTTGTTAAAAAAGTATTAAATGTAAAACCCATAGAAAATATTGGTCTGACTTTTAAATCAACCGCAGCATCTTGACCTCTTAAAAATTTTCCTTGAAATTCAAAATAATTTAAAAAGCCAATTTCATTCCATCTACATTGCTGTCTAATATAAATATAAATCCAATATGTTCTCCATTTAGAATTGTTCCAATTTTCTTTTAATAGTTTTGTTCCACATAATAAATAATTTACATTTGAAGTAACAAAATCATCTGGTATTTTTGTAAAACCCAATGCTTTACAGAATTCTATCCAATCAAAACCAAAGTTTTTTAATGCTTCCCCTTTCGATATCAAATTATAACCATCTTCGTCCTCCTCTTTTATTAAATCACAAGTCATAGCATTAAGCATATCAACTTCACAATCATAAATATCTTTTACATTAAAACCATGATTTTCTCCAAATGCAATTTCAAATAAACTATATAAATAAGCTAAATATTCTAATCTATATTTAGTCTTATATTTCTTATCTTCTTCTTTATCTTCATCATCATCAAAATATATATCTACATCCAATAATGTTACTTGTGGTGGTTCTAAATAACATTTATAAATTTTAGGGTTTTTATCGTCAGGATTAATAGACCATACAAATGGAGCTCCCCATGATATAATTTCAGATTGATTTACTCTAGCTAATTTTTCCCACAAGTTTAAGTCTGATTTCAATAGTGTATCTATATATTCAAGAAATGTTTTACATAAACATCTTGTTTGTTCAAGTGTGTTGAATGTTTTAAATGATTCATAAGCGTTTCTAATAGAAATTCCTTCTGGCGTGCTTTTTGTGGCTGGATCAGATACATATTTATCTAAAATATCTATTAACTCTCTATAAACTTTATCTTGAATTAATCTAAAATTATCTACTTGAACTATATAACCTTGATTAGATTCTAAATCTACATCTTTCAACCATCTTTCATTTATATATGAGTAAAAATCATCATTTGGTGTTATTTTTGAAGGGCTAACTGCTTTTTTTAAATCTGTTAAAACTGCTTTTTCTAAATTATAATTTGCAGATGTTATATCTATTTTATTTTTTTTAAACAATTCTTCTATTTCTTTTTCGAATGATTTATAAGTATTTGGATATTGTTTACAAATTTTTTCCCTTTGTTCATCGTTTAACTTAATTGTATCATCTAATAAATTTTTATTTCTTTTAGTTTTATTTTTAATAATTTCTATTTTTTTTTGTTTTTTACTCATACACTAATCAAATATATTAATATATGTTTAAATAATTTTATTTTCTATTTTGTTCAATATATCATTATCATATACTAAATTTCCAGATGGTTTATATGTCTTAATTGGTGTATATTCTTTCTTTTGTTGTTTTCCTTTCTGATTATCATTTTGTTTTAATAGATAATCGTTTGGTTCTGATGGTTCATTTGTTATCATTTTTCGTCTATCTTCATCTTCTTCCTCTTCTTCTACTTTTTCTCCATATTCATTTATTTTTATTCCTGTTTTCTTTTTAATTTCTGTTCTAACATATTGTGGAATCCAATGCATCCATGAAATAAATAATAGATTTGGGTGATTATAACGTACATTAAAGCCGCTAGTTTTCAATTTATCCATTAAATAAGCTATACAAGCACCTTGATCATATTTTGGAACACCCAGTATTGTCTCTGGAACTAAAAACCAACAAAATTGTTCATCTACTTTCTGTCTTGATGTTGTTCTTATTCTTACATGAACACGATTCAATATTTTATTAAATAAAGCTAATTTATTTAAATCTTGTTGTCTTTTCTTTTCATAAAGTTCATCAATATTTATTTTTTCTGAAAAATCTTCAAGATTGTCAAGTGTAAATATATTTGACATTTTAATCTTATATAATATAAAAATATACAAAATTAAATTAATAAGTTATGGGAAAATACTTATTATTGTTTCTTCTTTTTCCTGATTTGTATAATCATCAAAATTTCCAATAAATCCTCTTAATATTAGTCGTGATGTATCTGTCTTATTAAAATCAACTACTTCTTTGTAATCTCTTTTTGTAATTGCTTCAACTAATTTAAAAATTGATCTTTTAAATTTATATAATAAATAATCACAATCTTCTTTTGTTAAATTTGTATATTTACTTTCTTTTATTGGTTCATTTTTCTCTAATGTTTTTTTAATTTTAAAATATTTAGTATAATAAAATAACTTTTCGCTTAACATATCATCTAATGTTGGAGTGATAAATAAAGATGTTGTATCAAAACTATTAATATAAATTGGTGAATAAGAAAGATTATCAAAATATTTCCTAATATCTTCATTAATCTCTTCAAATCCTATATCTGATAATGCTTTAAAAAGTCTACCATCGTTATATAGTAATTTTGTTATATATTTATTGTTATTTTTTGGATTTGTTGGTAAACTCACAAGAACATTTATTTCTTCGGGAATCATCCATTTAATTAAATAAGCTATGTGTTCTGATAAATTTTCCATTTTACTCAAATCATAATTACTTCCCTCAAACTTATTTGGTATAATCAATATATCTGTATCCTCACTAAAATATTTTCCAACATCATCTATACCTACTAAACTTAATTGTAAAGCACGACCACCTTTAAAAATAATTAAGTAATCCTGTTTAGTATCATATAATCTATATAGAATCATTCCATAAAACAAAGTAATAAAACAATTTAATATATTTAAATTAATTAATGTTTTTGCTGTCTCTCTAAAATCTAAATTTGTTCTTGTAAAATAACCAGGAACAATTGTTTCTAAAATTTCACAAATTTTTATTCTCTTTTGTTTATCATCTGTATATCTATCTAATTCATAAATTCCCATAAATCCATCTCTAATTTCTAATAATTTATCTCCGTTTTGAAATATTGGTTTCCAAAATTCTGGAACAATAGTTTTATCGTAACCTATTTCATTATTATCTGGCAATGGATATGGCAATTGTAATTTAATATTTGTTTTTAGTAACTCTTTTTCTGGTATTAATTCTAATAATGATGCTGATTCAGGTATTGGTGTTGATTCATGTATTGGCATTGTTTCAGGTATTGGTGTTGATTCATGTATTGGCATTGTTTCAGGTATTGGTGTTGATTCTGGCTCGGTTATTATTTTTTGCTCATTTGGAATTAATTCAGATAATTTAGTTTTTGTTTCTTCATCTAATCCTTCTTCATATATATGAAAACCGTTTGATTTATCTAACAATATTTTTACATTATTAATTCTCTGTTTGTTTAATTCATTTTTAAATGGTGAAATTTTAAATCTACTACTTAAATTATTAAAATTACCACTATTTAAATAATAAGCATTTAATATTCGAATAATATCTTTATCTGTTAATAATGTTACACCTGTTAAATTATCTAATATAAAAATTATAGGTGATACATAATCCACTACAGATTCTTTTGATTCTTCTTTAACATACATACCTTTAGCAACATATTTACCATCAGATGAAACAGGAATTAAAGTGTTAAGCATAATATTGTCTTTAAATAAATTTATTATGGATGTGATACCATCTTTAATTTTATTTCTACTTGTGCTTTTAATAATTTGATTTACATAATTATTTAAAGCAATGCGAAAATTTGTTTTTTTTATTTGTTCTTCCGCCGAAAAACCTCCATATTTTATTTTTTTAGTATATTTTTTTTTATATTGTTTTTTAGTTATTTTGTTACATTTTTTTCTTTTTGTTAAATTCTTTTTTATAATTCTTTTTGTCATATTATATAATGATAAATAATTTATATTGATTTAAATAAAATTATAATATTTAACTTAATGACTATAAAACACTTAGTTATATCAGGTGGCGGCCCAATAATATTTCAAATTCTATCTGCTATTCAAGAGCTAGAGAGAAAAGAATATTTAAACATGAAAAATATAGAATCTATTTATGGTACATCTGCTGGTGCTATTGTTGCTGTTATGATTTCACTAAAATTTGATTGGGAAACAATTAACGATTATATTATTAAACGACCATGGCATGATGTTTTTCCTATTAAAGTTCAAAATATTCTAGATTCTTATACTAAAAAAGGAATTTTTGATATTAAAAATGTAGAAAAATGTTTTAAACCACTTTTTGACACAAAAGATATTCCACTAAATATTACAATGAAAGAATTTTTTACTTTGACTAAAGTTGATATTCATATGTGTAGTTTTGAATTAAATGAATACAAAGTAAAAGATATATCGCACGAATCATTTCCAAATTTACCTATATTAACAGCAATTCAAATGACATGTGCTTTACCAGTTTTAGTAACACCAGTTTTTATAGATGAAAAATGTTTTATAGATGGAGGTGTTGGTTGTAATTATCCTCTTAGTTTTTGTGTAAATTCTGGAAAAATAACTGATGAAATTCTCGGTTTCAAAAATAATTATGGAAACGAGAATAGTTCTAAAATTGGTGTGAATTCTACATTACTTGACTACCTGCTAAATTTTTTATTTAAATCATTTAATTTTATTCACGATAATAATATTGTACAACCGACAATTAAAAATGAAATTATTTTTGATAATACTTATATAAGTTTTGATATATTAAAAAATGCACTAACTAAAATGGAAGTTAGACGTGATTTATTTGAAAAAGGCAAACAAACTGCTTGTATTTTTTTAGAGAACAGTATTTAAAAATTTTGTCAATGTTTCTTTTGATGGTTTTGCATCATATTCAATAACTTGTCCGTCTTTAACCAATTTAATTGTTGGGTAACCTTCAACGCTATATTGATTCATTAATTTTTCTACTTCAGTAGTTTCTTCTGAACAATCTACTTCAGTAAAAATAACTTGATAACCATTAATTGTTTTATTTTCATATTCCGTCTTTAAATCATTCCATATAGGTTTAGCTGCTTTACAATGAGGACACCAATCTGCATAAAAGAATAAAAGTTCTGCTTTGTTACTACTGTAATTTTGTGTTCGTGGTTCACTATTTGGATTATATGTTGTATTTAAAGATGGTGATATATAATAAAAATAATAAACTATTACTACAATAGCAAAAAATATCACTCCACAAATTAATATTAAAGTGTTAGAATTCATATTACTTCCAGCTGTCATTACTCGAGAAAATATCCCAGACGGTTCGGTATTTAAAGGTGGTAATGAATTAGCATTTAAATTTATATATTTAGCCATTTATATATATTCTAAAAGAAATTAAGATTCTCTTTGAACGAATACAATATAAAGATAATTTATAATTATTCTTTAAGAATGTTATTTAGAACTAATAATGGAAATTTAATTGAAATCAAAAAATATAGTTTTATAAATGATAAGTTATATTATGAAAAATTACTTGATATTAAAAAACCACTTCCTAAATTAGAAAAAGCTTTTCAAAACAAAGAATATAAGTAATCCAATAAATAAAGTGAATACATAACTACATACAATATTTATATTTAATTGTGAAATTACATCATTCGGTAATTTTATTTTATTAGCATTTCTTAAATAATCTGTCTGTTGTATATTTAAATATATTGTATAAACTAATAATAACAATATAATAATTTTCATAAAAATTGATGTTATAAAAAAGCTACTTAATGGGCTTATAATAAATAATACTATTAAAAAAATAGATATTGCTGAACAAGTACATGCTGTTTTAGTAGTATCCGTAAAAGTAGCTAAACTAAAATGTTGGTTAGAATTCATATATTATAAATTAATCAGTTATTATAATATTTTATGAATAACTGAAAAGCCTAGTTTATTTTGTTTAAGTAATATATAATGACACAAACACGTAAAAATAGAAATACACATAATAAAACTAAAAAAAAATATATTTTTAATAAAAATGATTACAGTGCTGGAGATGGTATGCAAGTAAGCATTTGGGGACCTGCTATGTGGCATTTTCTTCATACTATGAGTTTTAACTATCCTGTTAATCCAACCAATCAAAATAAAAAACATTATAAAGATTTTATATATAATTTAAGAAATGTATTACCGTGTAAGTATTGTAGAATTAATTTAACTAACAATCTTAAACAAAAACCATTGTTAATGTGTCATATGAAAAGTAGAACAACATTCTCCAAATATGTTTATGAGTTACATGAATTAGTTAATAAAATGTTAGGTAAAAAATCACATTTAACATATTGTGATGTTAGAGAGAGATATGAGCATTTTAGGTCTAGATGTACAAAAGAGAAACCTAAAATATTTACATTTAAACACTCACAAACAAGAAAAAGAAAAGAAAAAGGATGTACACAGCCATTATATGGTAAAAAAGCAAAGTGTGTTATTAATATTGTTCCACAAGAAAATAAAATATCTACATTTCAAATGGATAAAAAGTGTATTAAAACTAAAGAATGAATCTGGCTATTATGTGAATATAATGGTGTAAATATGTAAAAAATTAAATTATTTATTGATATTATACATCAAATAATTTAATTTAAGTGCCAAATGTGGAGAAATCGTTTAATATAGGAGAAGGTAAGTATTCATTATTGATAGCACTATAGTTAGGAACTTTCTTACACTCGAATGCTGGTTCAGGACATCTAGCACATGGAGGACAAGCTGGACAAGGTTCTTGTCTAGGACAAGCAGCACTTGTTGGGCAGGCTGGACAAACTGGAGGAACCACTTGAGATTTTAAAATATATAAGTCTTCTTGTCCTGGAGGAATTAGATTTCCTGGAATTCCATCTGGTAAACTGGCATACCAGTCATCAGAAGTAGTTCCAACAGCAGTATTTCCAGCAGGTCCTTGAGCATAATAAGCTGTATTACCCTGTGGTCCAGTTACAGAACCAGCAGAACCTCCATAAGGTCCATAATATTGATTGCTTGAGTAACTATTATTAGAAGTAGTTCCAACAGCAGTATTTCCAGCAGGTCCTTGAGCATAATAAGCTGTATTACCCTGTGGTCCAGTTACAGAACCAGCAGAACCTCCATAAGGTCCATAATATTGATTGCTATAGTAATCATAATTATTAGAAGTAGTTCCAACAGCAGTATTTCCAGCAGGTCCTTGAGCATAATAAGCTGTATTACCTTCAGGACCGGTTACAGAACCAGCAGAACCTCCATAAGCTCCTTGATAAGATGTTGAATATGACGTTTGTTGATTTTGACTTCCAGAAGTGTTATATATATAAGTTCCAGATGAAGTAGTTACTTGAATAGCTTGCTGACCATCATTAGTATAAACAACATTAGCAGTTGCACCATTAGGTCCATAATAAGTTGTTATACTACCATTATTTCCATAATAATTTGTATAACTTTCAGTAGTCGTAGTAGAATTAGACGAAGCATCAGTAGAATTAGACGAAGCATCAGTAGATGATTGTTGTGGAGTAAATGTAACTGGTGTAGTCGAACCAGGTAATGTTACTTGTAATGATTGTGTTCCATTACTATTTGTTACAACTACAGCAGTAGTTCCATTCTGCCCATAAAACGTTGAACCGCTTGATAATTGTGTTGAAGTGCCAGTATAATGATTATAGTTATCGTATTGGCTTCCAGATCCGGTTGATGCTCCTGAATATGATTGTGTTCCATTACCAGTCAAAGTAAAATTACCCGTAAAATTACCAGTTAATCCTTCTTTTCCACAATTACCTCCTAAAAAAGAACATAAAATAAGGCCTAACAATAAAATTAAGAATAGAAATAATGCTTCAGTATTCATTGTATAATTTATATAGTGAAAAAATTTAAATAAAATTGACAAGAATTTAATAGAATATAATTATAATATATAATAAAATGAAGACTGATTATGAAACAACTGAAGTAATTGACGATTCTTCTGATGAAGAATATGTTATTCAACCAAAAATAGATTCGCTTCAAAAAACAAAAAAAAAGGTTGTAAAAGAAAAATTAAAAAGTATATTAAAAAGTTGTTATAATGAAGACCAAAATGTATATGAAATTGGTGTTGATGAAGCTGGCAGAGGACCTTTATTTGGCAGAGTGTATACCGCAGCAGTAATTTTACCTAAAGATGATACTTTTGATTTTTCAAAAGTAAAAGATAGTAAAAAATTTCACTCAAAAAAGAAAATCGAAGAAGCAGCTGAATATATAAAGGAAAATGCTTTAGCATGGCATGTAAGTTATGAGGATGAAAAGAAAATTGATGAAATAAATATTTTACAAGCTACACAACTATCAATGCATAATTGTATAAATGAAGTTTGTAAAAAATACAATAAACTTTTAAATAAACAAAATAAAATTGAAAAAATCGATTTTAATTATAGTTTGTTAATTGATGGAAACTACTTTAATCCTATTACGTCATTTAATAAAGCAACTAATAAGATCGAAACTATGCCTTATATGACAATTGAAGGTGGAGATAATAAGTATGCTTCTATTGCTGCTGCCTCTATTTTAGCAAAAGTTGAACGTGATAAATATATTGATAAATTATGTGAAGAAAATCCTGAATTAGCAGAACATTATGGTATTAATTCAAATAAAGGATATGGTGCGAAGAAACACATGGACGGAATAAAAGAACATGGGATTACTATTTGGCATCGTAGAAGTTTTGCACCATGTAAAAATTATATTTAGATTGAATAAATAATAAATTAAAAAATTGATTTTTTAATTCATATGATAATTATATATATAGAATCATTTAAATAACGGCTTAAAATCAAAAACAAATAATTTAACAATGAGATTTTTAGTATTTGATACAGAAACAACCGGTTTACCCAAATCTAAATTTATTGGTCCTTCTACACTAGAACAATGGCCTTATGTTGTTCAATTTAGTTTTATAATTTATGACTCATCATTAAATGATATTGTTGAATCGAAGGATTATATAATCAAACTTCCAGAAAATATTTCAATACCGGAAGAATCAATAAAAATTCATAATATTACAAACGAACTATCACAAAAGTCAGGGTTACCAATTAATCAAATTTTAAATGAATTCTTTTATTATTTAAGGGGAGTAGATAGATTAATTGGACATAATATTGAATTTGATTTAAATATGATTAAAGTAGAAA
>Ga0255221_1000094_pt1 | contig 21864 bp, 19 predicted proteins | sample Miss_Colum_RepC__FD_183020 | JGI IMG/M metagenome (GOLD analysis project Ga0255221, IMG submission 183020) | Freshwater microbial communities from Mississippi River, Louisiana, United States - Miss_Colum_RepC_8d | ecosystem: Environmental > Aquatic > Freshwater > River | place: USA: Louisiana...
TATATCTCTCTAATGAATCTTGTGGTATACTATCTAGTGAATAAATATAATTCATAAGGTTTATTTTATCATCAAATAATAATAATTCTATCATATGAGAAACTAAAAATTGAATTAAATATTTTTGAGATTCTTTATATTCTTTTGACATTTTTGTAATAACAATACCACAATGTTTATACCAATTATCATCTCCTCTCTCGACTTTCTTCTTACCTAAATAACTCTTAGTAATATCATAATTTACTTTCATTTCATCAGTAATACGTTTTCCTTCTGGAAATTCCATCACATCTTGTTGAATTACAATATTTTTTAAATTTCTTTTATCTATAACTGGTTTAACTATATTTTGTTTTAATTCAAAATTAATCATATCATGTTTGAAATCAATTGGCACTGATCTATCAAATATTGAAATATTTTTATCTTTTAATTCAATTGGTTGAAATAAATAATATTCGCCAATATTCACTAAACGACCATTTCTTCCATATCTATCAACAATAAATTCATTTTCGTCTTCAATTAATTGTGTTAATGCTGAATAAATTTGAACAAATGGATATTCTTTGGGTGTGCGTATTGATTTTAAAAGCATATCTTTTTTGTAAAAAAAAGCTTCTTTAAAAAGCATTCTAATTCTTTGTAAAATTTTTTCTGAATTAATTACTATAAAATTTTCATCATATGTATCTTCATTTAATTTAGTTTCATCAATATCAGTGTCTGGTCTGCAATTATAATTACAAGAAGCCATATAGTCACATGATGGCGAAAAAGGAGCATCACCAACTTTAAAACTTTTAAGAATTTCTCCAGTTGATAATTCTTGTGTAATTGGTTCTTTTAAACTTGCTGACATGATAGTTTGTGTAAAATTTGTTTGATCGTGATTAATCAGACAATCAACAGCGGTCTCTTTTAAAACTCTAGTGACTTTACCTATTTGAATAGCTTTATATTCAGCTACACGATATACATATAAATCTGCAGCTTCTTCAGTATTATTATCAAGAATTGTTCCATACATAAATATTTCGACATTACGTTTTTCAAAAGGCAAATCTTTATGTGAAAAATTACGAACAGCACGACCAATAATCTGCTCAGGACGATTCATGTTATACCAAGGGTCAAGTATATGAACCTGACGGATAAATTTAAGATCTATACCTTCTGAACCTGCCTTAGAAATTAGTACTACTTTTACTTTATTTCCCTCTCTATTATCTTCGCCAGTTAATCCCTTTACTTCAAAATCATTATCAGGAGATAATCTAGGGTCACCAGTAATCATTGCATAACGTGCTGGTTTAAAATTTTTCTTATCTTCTGGAGGTTCCATTGTTCTAACATCAACAATTTCAGTTGGTTTACTTTTAAATAATGGTTTTACGCCTTTTTGTCCAAAACGGGTAAATCCCATTTCTTCTAGAGCTAATGCTACTGGAATTAAACCACTATCAATGTATTGTGAATAAATCAAAATTATACCTTCTGAAACTCTTTTTGATTCTGGATTATATATTTTATCTAATATACATTTTATTTTGGCACTATAATTTCCTATTTCTTTTTGACTGAATATTTTACCATAATTTTTAAGTGTAGTTGCTTTATATTCAAAATCACCTTTTATTGGAGGCGATTTGCTATCTAAAAAGTTCATCATTCTCTCTAATCCTATTTTTCCAGTTAGTTGATGAGGATCTATTGAGAATGTTCTATCTTTTTCAGATGAAGATGACTTTACACCTCCTCTAGATGTCTCTAAACCTTGATGACTACGTTGTTTAATAATTAAATCCGGCTCATAGCTATCTTTAATAGAATCTATTGATTCTTCACTTTGAGTATTTGTGTTATCACTTTGAAAACTGTTGTTTAATTCAGATAAACTTATTGGCGATACAACATCTTTAGCTATGTTACTTTCATCTGAACTATTATCATCAGAATTTTTATTTGTTATTTCTCTTTCAATAAATGTTCCTTTTTCTCTTAAAACTTTTTCTGTTTCATCATCTGAATTTTCTATAATTAAAGGGGGTTTTGGTTTGACACTTGTTTCTACAGAGTTTTCCTCTTCGATGTCAGGTAATTCTTCAACATCCTCGGATTCTAAAACTTCTTCCGGAGAACTTTTTCTCTCGGATGAACTACTCTCAACAATTAAATCCTTTTGTTTTTTGTATTGTTCTTCCTGTTCATCTTCTTCTTCATCTTTCATGGAAGATGATTCACTAAAACTTGGAGAGATTTCTTCAGAAAAGCTTTCAGGTAATATTTCATCCAATATATCTTTTAATCCTGGAACAGGATAAGAAATAATTAAAGATTCTAATGGGGTTTGTAATAGTGTATAACCAAACGATTCCATGTTTTCAAAACTAGGCATCGCTCTAATAACACCTTGATTAGTTGTAACTGTAAACTTCTTATTTCTTAAATTATAAATTATATATTTATAACAACAATATTGACATTTACCGCAATTATTACATTTACCAATTTTAGTTAAATATAAGCTTAAAATACGTTTTTTATCTTCATGACCTATTTTTTTAAGATTCATTTGATAAGAAGGATAATTAATTGCTGGAAATGTATTTTCAGGAGCAAACTCATTTGGGTAAATTCTATAAGGGAACGTATATGGATTCTCGCCTCTAACAAATGAAATATATCCAGTAGCTTTTCTAATTAATAATTCTTCGCCATTTTTTTTAAAATTTCCATTTTTATCAAAAATATCTTTTACTTCGATCTTTCCTCTTCTATCATTGGTGTTCATAAGATTTAAAAGCCATACAATCTCTTTATAATTATTATACATTGGAGTAGCAGATAGAAGAAGAAATCTCATATTTTTCGCAGCTTTTACCAAATATTCCAAATTTATAGCAACCTTTTTATTTTCATTATCTTCAGTTTTACGAATATTATGAACCTCATCAATAACAATTAATCTATTGTTAAATTCATTTTGAAGACGACGTATAACTCTACTATTTAATTCTACTTTTACATCTTTTAAAATTTCAATCTTTGTTTTTTCTCTTTTATCTCCTGGTTTATTTAATTTTTTATTTTCATATTTATTTTTTAATTCTTCTTCATAATTCATTGTTTTAATAATATAGTTAGCAAATTGAACATAACCTAAAAAAATATAATAAGTATTTATCAAATTTTTAATTTGACTTATAACCTTTTCTTTGGGAATTGGCATGTTCATAGGATTTATTTCTTTCAAAAGTTTATTACCAATACATCCTCTCATACTCCAGACACCATTAACTTCTTTAAGTTTTCTCTCATCAAATAATTGTAATTTAAAATTATTTTGAACATTTTCGGATGCAACAATTATAATTCTTTTTGTAATACCCATTTGTTTCATATAATCTCTCATTTCTTCACAAACACCAATCGCACTACATGTCTTACCTGAACCTAAACCATGATATAATAATAAACTACTATATGGCGTTTGAAATGACATAAAATTTTTAACAAATGTTTGATGTGGCGAAAGTTCAAATTCAGCTTCAGCTAACATATCTGCTTGTTTTTTAATATCTTCATAAATAGTTCCATCATATTTGGTATCATTAAATTCTTTTTTAGTAGCTATTTTAATATTAAATTCTTTATCATTTAAATTAGGATATAAATAACTATTCTCATCTTCATTTTCTGATAAATATTCGCGTTCAAGAAGTTCTTTTTTGAGTAAAAATTTATTACAATCGCCAGTATAAAAATTTTCATCATTACAATTTAATTTTTTAAATTCGTCTTCCAATTCATTTATATCCGGCGTTGAAATATCAGTTAATGACTCAAATGTTTCATGTGTATATGTAGATGGAATACTAGATAAAGTATTAGATGATACTGGTTCTAAACTAGATATTATTTTTTTAGGTTCAATGCTTTTGTCGATAATAGAATTTTCAACACTATTTTGCTCAGTAGGAATACTAGATTCATCATCTGAAGATTCTACAATTAATAATTTCTTTTTTGGATTTTCTGACATAATACTATATATTATGAATATAATCTATATTCTTGTAATACTTTATTAATATTTTGAATTAACTCTTTTTTTTCTAAATTATATGGTCTTATTGATTCTAAACACTTATCTATAGTTTTCCATTCCAATTTACTAACTTCAGATTTTTGAAAATTATTCAAATTAAAATCACTATCAATATTTTCCATAAATGCTAAAAAATATTTATGTTTATATGATTTATGATTTGACCCTATAAACATTTCTTCAAAAGGTAATACATTCTCGATAATTTTAATATTTGTTTTTGAAATCCCTGTTTCTTCTTCAAATTCCCTTAAAGCACAATCTAAATCTTTTTCTTTTTGATTACGTCGTCCTTTTGGAAATTCCCATTCTGTTTCTATCCATTTACTTTTACTTGTGTTAACTATATCTTTTAGAGTAACTAATTTATCATTTATTAGTAAACCCTCTTTTATATTTTCAAATTTTTTTTTACATGAATATTCTTCATTTTTATATTGTGTATTACATTCACACCACATTTCACTCCATAATAATTCAAAAGGCTTTGTTAAAATTGATGTTTTTTCATTTATTGACATTTCATCTATAATTGTATTTAATTGAGCTAAATTATTAGTAGAATATTTGCCCCTAATAAAATCTATATATCCAAAAGAATTTTTTCTTCGAATCATTAAATATTGAATACCTTGTACACTAGATCTAAATATAATAACACCAAAACTAGTAATTGGCAATTTACATTGATGAAACATGTGTCCCTGTTTTCCGCAATTATTACATATAGTTGTATTTTTATTCATATACCTAAATACATTAATAAAATAGGTTTAAATTATATTTTGTATTATATTTATATATTGCCTGGTTCACAATTTTTATTTGTAACTGTAAAGAGTTAAATAATTAATATTTTTTTAGTTTAAAATATTAATGACATCTACTATTTATCTAGACCCAAAAATTTGGGGGCCTCACTATTGGTTTTTTTTACATACTTTAGCAATGACTTATCCGTATCATCCTAACGCAGTAACAAAAAAAAAATATTATGAATTTGTTCAAAATTTACCACTTTTTATACCAGTTGAGCAAATTTCAAAAGAACTTGAAAAATTAATCGACCTATATCCTATAACTCCATATTTAGATAACAGGGATTCATTTACACGTTGGATGCATTTTATACACAATAAAATAAATGAAAAGCTTGAAAAACCACAAATTTCGTTAAATGATTTTTTTGTTCAATATTATAATCAATATAAATCGCAAAATGAAAAAATGTCTGAATATTATAAGCTTAGAGAGAAATTAATTTATGGAACTATTTTAGTATCAATTTCAGGTGCTATATACTATTTGTATGATAAATAATAAATATATATATATAATATAAATGGTTAAAACTAGAAAAAAATATATAAATAATAAAGGAGGGAGGGTTATTGCATCTGGCGGCTATGGATGTGTGTTTATTCCAGCATTAAAATGTGAAGGGGCGTCTAAAAGGGAAACTAATAAAATATCTAAATTAATGACAGAAACACATGCTATTAGCGAATATGAAGAAATTAACAAAATTAAACATCAGTTAGATAGTATACCAAATTATCAGAATTATTTTTTAATTAATGATACTACATTATGTCGTCCTGCTAAATTAACAGTAAGCGACTTAACAGCATTTAGTGATAAATGTAGTGCCTTACCCAAGAATAATATTACTAAAAACAATATAAATAATAAATTAGATGAAGTTATGTCTTTAAATATTCCAAATGGAGGATTACCTGTTGATGATTATTTATATAGTAATGGTTCATTACAAAAAATGTATAATGTTAATTTTGCATTAATAAAACTATTAAAAAAAGGTATTATTCCTATGAATAAACGTAATATATATCATTCTGACATAAAAGACTCAAATATTCTAATCGATGATTCTGAAAAAGCAAGATTAATTGATTGGGGTCTTTCAGTTCAGTATACTCCTAGAAAAACTATAATATTTCCAAAAAATTGGAGAAATAGACCACTTCAATTTAATGTTCCATTTTCAATTATAATATTTACAGATGATTTTTACACTAAATATTCTGACTATTTGAAAAATGGAGGTGAAATAAACGAATCTACATTAAAACCATTTGTCATTGATTATTTAAATTATTGGATGAAAGAAAGGGGTGCTGGTCATTATAAATTTATTAATGAAATTTTGTTTATGATATATAGTAATAAATTATCAAGTGTTTCTAAAGGTAGTAAACCAGCAATAATAGAAACAGAAATAACATTTCCAATTATAGTTAATTATATTGTTGATGTTTTAGTTCATTATACAAAATTTAAAAGCGATGGTTCATTAAATTTAAGGGAATATTTAAATGAAGTCTATATTAAAATTGTTGACATATGGGGTTTTATTACTTCATATTATCCGATGCTTGAAATGTTATCAAATAATCGGGCAACATTGAATGAAAACGAGGTTAAAATACTAAAAAAAATAGAATACATATTTAATGAATATTTGTATACGCCAAGACATGAGCCGTATAATATTACAGAATTATTTAATGATTTAAAAGATTTAGGTGATTCTATACATATGTCTGTACAGAAAATACACTATAGTAGTAATCCATTAGGAAGTGGTATAAAAAACAATAAAACAAGAAGGATTAAAACTTCGACAATATTTAACCGAAAAAAATTAGTTAAAAAATTCAAAAATCCAATTTTATTATCATTAAAATAAAAATCTATACTATATGTATATGAAAAGTTTTAGCAAGCTATGTACCCCAGCAAAAATATATTTTGCTATTGCCGTAATTGCCGGAATTATTGGTTTATTTAATGGTATTTCAGTTATCGCAATATTTATGAAATTAGTTTTTGCGTTCATTTGGACTTATGTTTTAGGATGGTTATGTAACAAAGGTTTTACATCTATCTCTTGGTTCTTAGTTCTCTTACCATATATTATCATTGTTTTAGCGATGTTAAATATTTATCACGTTACTCATGAACATAAACAAATTATGAGAGCAGTTAAATTGCAAGGCGCTTATGGTCAAGAAGCTTTTGGCAGCACCTCGGGGGGCCCTAAACGCGTTAAATAGTGCTTCCGGCCACCGAAATTTAGTTTGATTTGTATCAATTTTTCTTTCCGGTCGTTGTAATTGAAAGCTGACTAACTTGGCGCAGAGGAAGCACGATGGGTCCATAATTCAGAGGACGGAGGTCCGAAACCTTTAGTCGCTATAAAAAACTTAATAATTTGTATTATTTTATTATAAATTAATAATATAATATGAGACTAGAAATATTTATATTAGGATTGACAGCATTTTTTGTATATAATACATATACTGATGGAAAATATACAAAAATGATGATGTCTTTTAAAAAATACTATAAAATGATTTTTTATGCTGTTTTAGGAATCGGGATGTATTATATTTTAAAAAGAAATCCAACAAAAGGAAAAGACATGTTATTATATGCAAATAATTACATAAAATATTTACCAATAGATAAAAATTCAATGGATATGCTAAGTCCTATTATTGATTTTACTGGAACTTCAGAATCAAGTTTTATGGAGTCATTTAATGGAATTCATCCACAAATATCTGGTTTTTGTTCAGAGCAAAAAATTTTAACTTCAGGAAAAGGCGGAAGTAAGCGTTCCGTTAGTGAAACAAAAAAGAAATATGTTGCTGCTAGTCAAGAGTGGAAATGCGGTCATTGTCATAATCAATTAGACCATACTTTTGAGATTGATCATAAAGTGCGTTTAGAATATGGTGGTGGAAATGATGTACAAAATTTAATAGCATTATGTAGAAATTGTCATGGTAAAAAAACTGCAAATGAAAATATGTAATTATTACAAAAAAATTGAAATGATTTTATGTAATAAATAAGTATTACATAAAATAAAATAAATCAAACATCAAAATGAATATTTTACTAATTCTTCTAGGTTGTAATATTTTCAACTTATTAGACAATAGGATTAAAACCGCAGTAGTTTTTGCTGGCAATTTTAATGACACCAATGTAGATTGGTTTTTAAGCGGTGGTATTAAGAACCCTAATGAAGATACTATTACAGAGGCTGAAAAGATGGCGAGAGAAATTTCAATATTTGAGAAAATTCATACAGATAAATCAAGAGGTAATAAATGGAATTATATTTATGATACAGAAGCTACAAATACAGCGGAAAATTTTATAATGGCGAGGAATTATTTAAATAAATTAAATCAACAATATGATGATGTGTATGTAATTACATCAGAATTTCATTATAACAGAGCAAATAAAATAGCAGAAAAAATTTTAGAAGTAGAACCAAAATGGATATTAGGTGACGCAAAATTAGATGATTCGTATTACTGGGAACGAATTCATATTAAAAATGTAGATGCTGATGTAAATAAAGCGTTAAAAAAATTTCCTAAAGACCTTTACAGATAAATTACTAAAATTATTATATTGTAATAATATATGGGTAACACAAATACTAGTACAATAATATTAATTATAGTAGCTATTTGTTTATTTATACTTTATTTTTTTTTACCACCATTATTAAATTTAATTAGTTTACAGGGCGGTAAACAACTAGTAAATAAACCTGTTTATACTGATTCACAATATAACCTAGGAAGTTATGAAAGTTTAAATGGAAGCGATGAATTTGTTTATCAATATGCTATATCATGTTGGATATTTTTAGATGCTGCTGGACCAAATATGAATGAGAATTATAATAAATATACCTCATTATTAAATTTTGGAAATAAACCTAATGTGTTATATAACGGAAAAACTAATTCATTTATGGTAACAATGCAACAAAAAAATTTACAAGAACTAACCAAAAATAAATTGACTGATTTTGATAGCGAAGGTAATAGAATTATTTATATAAATAATAATGTATTACTACAAAAATGGAATAATTTAATAATTAATTATAATGGTGGAACAATGGACATCTTTTTAAATGGTGAGTTAGTTAAGTCATCAATAGAAGTAGCACCATATTATACACTTGAAAATTTAACAATTGGAGAGAACAATGGAATTAAAGGCGGTATTTGTAATGTTATTTACTTTAGACATGTATTAACTTCTCAAAACATATATTATATTTATAATTTTGTTAAAAATAAAACACCACCAACATTAAATGAATCTAGCAAAACAATCTTAATTAAAGATGTGTAAACCAATCTATTACTTGAATAAAAAATGTTTTTAACTAATAATAAAATTTTATTTTTTATTAATTTACTAATTAAATAGAAAATTTCTAAATCTATATTATACAATGAGTCCTTTTAGTATTGTGATTACAATAGTTGTAATAGTATTAATATTAATGTTGTTAAGATATATATATACAGACCCATATACATTACAAAATATACAAAGTGGACAAACAGCATCAACTATTAGTGCTTCTAGTTTAGCAACAAATGGTTCAGATGTGCCATCTAGCAATTTTGCTTATTCTGTATGGTTCTATATAAATGACTGGAATTATAGATATGGTGAACCTAAAGTCATTTTTGGTAGAATGGGTTCTAATTCTGGAAGTGGAAGTGGCTCTGTTCCAGGAGTTAGCGGTTTAGACCCTTGTCCAGCTGTTGTTTTAGGAGCGGTTGAAAATAATATTGCTGTATCTTTAGGTTGTTATCCAGGTGCTGATCAAGAACCAACAACACCAGGTGGAAAGACTGTGGTTCATACATGTTCTATAGCAAATGTTCCTATTCAAAAATGGGTCAACTTAATTGTTAGTGTTTATGGAAGAACTATGGATTTATATATTGATGGTAAATTAGTGAGAACATGTTTATTACCAGGTGTAGCAAGCGTAAATAATAATGCCAACATTTATGTTACTCCTACCGGTGGATTTGATGGTTGGACATCTAAGCTTCAATATTATCCTAATTCACTTAATCCACAACAAGCGTGGAATATCTATAGTCAAGGATATTCAAGCTGGTCTAGTATGTTCAATGCTTATCAAGTCCAAATATCATTAGTTGAAAATGGAACTACACAAAGTAGTGTAACTATTTAATTTGTTTTAGGTTAATTTATTTTATAGAGTATAATTTATTTGTTACTCTATAAATTTTCTTATTTATTTAATATATACAATGAGTGATAATAGAGTATTTAATACATTTTCTACAAATAAAGGAACTTTTGGAACTAAAGAATTTGTAGAATCAAATAGTTTAGTATCTAAATTTGCTTTCTTATTATTAGTACTTTTTGGATTTATTATTTTATTAAGATTAGGAATATCTATTTTATCATATTTTTTAAAACCTACTCAATCCCCTCATTTAATTGATGGTATGGTTGATGCTACACAAATGATTATTTTTCCACAAGACCCTAGCAGCAATGGCGCTGTTACTATTTACAGGTCAGTTAATGCTACAGATGGTTTAGAATTTACATGGTCTACATGGATATTTATTGAGAATCTTCAAACTAATGCCGGAACATTTAAGCATATATTTAGTAAAGGTAATAGTAATTTAAGTGAAAATGGAATGATACAACCCAATAATGCTCCTGGACTTTATATTGCTCCTAATACTAATGCTTTGGTTGTTGTTATGAATACTTATAATGTTATTAATGAAGAAATTGTTATACCAGATATTCCTCTTAACAAATGGGTTAATGTTATTATTAGATGTGAAAATACTACACTTGATGTTTATATTAATGGAACTATTACTAGAAGCATTAATCTTATGGGTGTTCCTAAACAAAATTATGGGGATGTTTATGTTGCTATGAATGGTGGTTTTGATGGTAATATTTCCGATCTATGGTATTACAATTATGCTTTAGGAACAACTGATATTCAAAAGATTGTTAATAAAGGTCCTAATACTAAAATGATTGGTGGAAATGGAATGTCTGACAGAATGTATAATTATTTATCTTTAAGGTGGTTTTTCTATGGAGTTGGCGATGGTTATAATCCTAGTGGACCTGAAAGTAATTACTAAATTCTATAATTTATTTGGTCCAAAGGTGTAATAAACAATCTATATATATATATATATATATGTGTTATTACAATCCAATTCCAGCAAGATTATGGTCTAGAGTACAAAATCAGTGTACTTTTACTGACCCGGATACTACATACGACCAAATATATATACCACTAACTGGACAAGTTGTCTCACAAGTACAAGCTAATTATGAAGAAAAATTAATACATAAAGGAAATATTTTACAATATAAAGCTAATAGTGCTAGATTTACTAAATCACAAAAATATTCACAACTTGCTAGAATGACTGGACCAAATAGAACTAAGGTTTTTGCTACTCAATCACAAACGTATACTAATCCTAATACAACTGGATTATTAAGAGTTGGTTATAGCACATATTCATTCCCTAATCAAATTCCTGGTGCACCTAATAATATTTCTGGTCCTTTTGCTTATGGGATTCCTAATCCTAATGATTGTTCAGGAAATTCGATACAAGAAGGCGGAACATTAGTTTGTGGAACATTTGCTAATCCTTGTTCTGGAGAGATTTATACGAAAACCTCTACTAATACAATCATTTCTAATCCTGCATCGGCATCTGATGTGCCAGGAAATTCTGTTTTATCTTGGAATAATAAAGTTAATACATGGTTTCCTAAAAATCGTTATTCTATGAATAATAGTAGTAATAAATGGCCTGTTAATGCTAAAGAATTTGTTAGTGCGCTTCATATTCATAAACCTAGTCCACCTTTTTTATATTTTAATTTTTTTAAAAAAATTTATGAAAACTTACAAAGTAAAGATTCCTATTTAAATTTAAAAAATAAAGAATTATATATTGAAAACTTTAAATCTAGCGATTTTGTTTTAATAAAATACCATATTACTTTTGATTGGAAACTTGATTATATATTTAAAGTTGATTCATTTAATATATATTTAAATAACAATTTTTATAAAAATATTAAAAATGATAATACATATAAATTTACTTTATTTGATTTTGATAAAACTAATTGTTTTATATCTATGACATCTGTATTAAATAATATAGAATCTAGTATGTCTAATTATATATTTTTTAATGATATTGATGCTTCTTTAAATGAACCCGTTACACCTCCACCAATTGACACAAGTAATTGCTGTTTGGATTTAACAAATGTAAATAACCTTCTAACAATAATTGATGCAAAAATTAATAATGGATTATTTAAACTTGATGATATTAAATCTAATATAAATACACAATTTGATAATATATCTTATAACATCAATAATAAAATTGATAATTTAGATTCTAATATAAATACACAATTTGATAATATATCTTATAACATCAATAATAAAATTGATAATTTAGATTCTAATATAAATACACAATTTGAACAATTGAAATATGATTTATCTGGAAATTTTAATAATGATTGTTTTATTTCAGATATTTCAAATTTATTAGACAACAAATTAGATAATATTTATAACTTATTAGGTATTAAAATAGATAATATTGGTAATAACCTAGATACAATATATAGCTCTATAACAAACATAACGAATATCGTATCATCTATATTTGACAAAGTTTCATTGTATAAAGATTGTTCTGGATGTTGTGGATGCTCGTCGTCTAATGATATGGATTCTAGTTGTAATAGCGGGTTTGGGTGTAACTGTACTTTTTATAATGCCTTGTTTAAAAGTGGTGTTATATCTGTAATTAATAATTATGTATTATTGTATATATCAACAATTGATGAAGATACTGACACATATATACCATTAGATGTTTATGATAATTTTAATGCTGAATTAATGACATTAAAAGATTTATTTGTGGTTGATCCTAGTTGTTGTTTTATCAATATAATTGACATTTATAGCAATATACTCACTCTTGTTAAATTTGGGTTTGATAAAAAAAATACACTTAAACAAACTTTAATAAATACAGAAAAATGGCACAAAGATTCAATAATATTAAATGATCGAAAAAAATTAGCAGAATATGTAAGTTCATTAAATAAAAGTTTTGATATAATGCAATTAACAATTACAGCTAGCAAACTTACACTAAAACCACAATATTTAATATATCATAATTTATATGGTATTCCAAATAGTTTAAAATACGACCCTGTTTTGATGAAACAAATTTTATCAGCATTAGGAACAATTGATAATACAACTTTAGTTCATTGTTAGAAAATGTAAAATGCCGCTAATAGGAAAATTATTGGTATAAATTTAGAAATCTTCAAGGGTGTAAACTATTTTATATCTAACAATTTTTTTACAAAATAAATTTATATATATTTAGGAAATTATTTAGTTTAATTAAAAAAGTTTAAAAAGTATATAATTAGTTTTTTTGTAATATAAATATTCGTTATATATATTATAAAATGTCCTACGCGAATAACGTACCCGTTGATTCTTCTTCAAACACATTTTTTTATGTGCAAGCTTTTAACACGGAGGTTGATGCTAGCAGTGGATTAATCAGTGCTTTAGCAGATATCTCTTTTAATGCTAATGTTGTTGCTGAATTTGACTGTTCGCTCAATGTTCTCCAAACACTATTCCGCTTCTCTACAGATGCTATTGATGTTATGGATACTTCTTCTAATGATATTTTATATCAAATTAATTACAATAGAACAGGAAACACCCTTGAAACTAATGATGTTAGTGGTTCAGGAGTAACAGTTCTTTTATGTGATTATGATGCTAGTAATAGTTGCCCAATACCTTTATCGGCCAATTGGATTGTAAATACTACATGTGTAGGAACTGATACTGGTGATAATACATTTATTAGTGGAACATCTGCTGCCACATACCGCCAAGTTCCATATGATTTTGTAAGATATATAGCTCAAAATTTATTTAATACTTATTTAGGTGTTGATTTATTTAACAATGAAGAATTTATGCGCGATGATATAAATAAAAAGGCAAGAATTAGTTTAGACACCCAATTATCTACAATTTACGGGTTAGGAACTACTCAACCTGTAGCTTCTGGTGAACTAGCAGATAAATTTTGTCCACCAGGCACATATATAGATAATGATAATTCTAAATTACATCCTTCAGAAGTTATATTGAGAAAAATTATGGATGTCCAACCTAACCGTCTATCTGCATTAGATACATACATTATTAATGGTAATACAGATGATGTATCTGGTAATGCTATTCCTATTTATAAAATGCCTTTAGAATCTGGTGATGCGGTTGTGTTCCAGTTAACTATTAATGCAGACCCTAATCAAAGAACTGATGTAAATATACCTGGTGCTGCTATTGCTGAAAGAACATATAGAATTATTATATGGGCAGTTTGAGACCCTGTTCCGGCTTAACAGTCAAACGGCCAGAGTACGAATTTAGCACAAATCCTAACAGTCAGATAGACTAAATAACAAAATAAAATATAATAAAAACTATCGGTCTTAATTACGCTTAACTTACGCTACAAAATTTTCTTTTGTCCACTAAATTTTGGTGGTGCGATGACGCGTCATCGCCGGGCACAGATGATTCTTGGAAGTTTCCAATTAAGTCGGTTTCTCGATTACGCGACTCACTGTAGCAGTAGTATAAAAATGTAATATACTTTATTTATTGAATAAATTATATTACTGTCTCAAATTTGGATTCATACAAATTTCTTGACTAGGAAAAATATCTCCTGACATACATGTATCATTTGCTCCAACTTCAGCACATGTTCTAAAACCTCTATCCATTCCGACATAACACCAACCTGCTTTTCCAGCAGCAGTATGAACAGAACTAGAAGCTTCATTAGCTTGATAATCTTGTGGTTGTTGTGTTTGTGCTGTGTTTAATGCTTTGTTTAATGTAGATTGTTGAATATTATCAACTGATTGTTGATTAACGGGCTGACTTTTAATAGAAGAGGGTGAGCCATTTGGCGTAACATCTTGTGTAACATCTTGTGTAACATCTTGAATATTATTTAACCCAGCAATAACTACTCCAGCAGTTTCTCCAACTACAACCTTGGCTCCTTCAGCTGAAATATCCACCGCTTTTCCAGTAATTTTTGCAGTAATTCCTAATATCAGTTCTATTAATGGAGCAAAGATATTTACTACATCTTGAGTTCCTTTTGATAGATAAGTAAAAATATTAAATCCTAAAAATGCCAAAATTAAAATTATTAATAACCAGGTAGTTATAGTTATATTTTTTAAACTATTAAAAACCCCGGTCTCACTATCTGATGTTGAACCAAAAGTTGATGGAATTATACTCTCACTTGATTGCAATACAGACCCGGAAAAATTATTATTTGTGTTATCCATTTATAATAAAAAACAATATATTAATTTTTACTATAAATTCGCATAATTATTTAAATGTCAATAAATACAAAAATTGGTTCAAATCACCTAAAATTGTATCGCGGATGTTAAATAAATCAGTATTACTCATTGATAACATGGCTTTATTATCATTCAAACTGACTAAATAACTTTTAAATGATTCTATTTCTTTTTTTAATGATTCTTGGCTTGATAAATCTACAAGTTTAATTTGTTTGTTACTCATTAAGTCTATACGAGAGCCTGACTTTCCTAAAAGGATTTCAATGAAAGCATCAATATTAGCATTTAATTTAGTGTAAAGTTCGTCAGTTGCTTTATGTGTAGCATAACTAGTTGTTTTCCAATGGAATAATTTAACCATCATTAACATTTCTAAAAATACAACAGCTATTTCTTTTTGAAACGCAGCTAATGAAGAACTGCCAGATGAATGTCTTTTGCGAGTTCCGCCTCTTTTTCTATGTCCTTTAGTATACATTATATATTGTGGTAATAAAATAAATAAAATAAAAAATTTGAAGAAGTACCAAAATTATGGCATGAATATCAGACATTTTAGAAGAGAGTGAAAAACATTAGAATACATTCCTCGCAACAAAATTATAAATAAAATGTTGATTATTTCATTAGTTTATCAATTGTAGTTATATTAGATATATTTCGTATTATTTTGTCTTCTTTATCTGGATCTGATGTCATAGCTTCTATCACCATTTTATCATATTTATCTGATATTTTTGAAGATGAGTTATTATAATCTGGATATTTTTGTCTAAACTGAGGCAACAATCTAATATTTTTATTAGATACTGATTGTATAGCTTTTCTAAGTTTAGTTTTATTTTCATCTTCTTTTTTCCATTCATTTTCATCTTTAATATACATAGTTTCTCTTTTTTTGTCAGTACAATGAACTGGTCGTTGTGTAACATCAAGTGTTTTTAGATTTGATGAAATAATACTGGATATGCCTTCAACATACCCCACTTCACCAAACTTTTCAAGGTCCGACAACTGGAGTTTAATAGAATCAACGAAATCAGTGATATTCATAGCATCTTTACACGTCTCATTTAAGAAAAATTGAAGATTAAATGTCTTATTATTTGAATGATTATTATTATTATTATGGCTATTATTACCGACACCATTTTCAATAACCTTCATCATCATATTTTGATGTTCTATAATAATATTTTTATAATCACTACATTCTTTAATTAAGAACATAATAAGCTCATCTTTATCGGTAATAGATTTTGCCTTTTCTTCGATATATTGTTTATTTGCTTGTTCTGAACATTTACCTTTGTGTTTCCATAATCCAGAAGAAGATTTAAATTCTCTGCTACAATTTTGACATGTAAATTTGTCAGAGCATAATTTTGGCATAATCGCATTTCCATTTTGTTCCTTTTTATTTCCATTGAGACTGTTCAAATGTTTTACAGAAGAATTATGATTATCAAAGCTACTTTTTTTACTTGTTCCATAGTGACAATAATTACAATAAAATCTGTAGCATAATTCGGGCATAATAGCATTTCCTAAAGTTTCCATATATTTCCATTGAGAAAAAAAGCTTTAAGTTTTTATAAAAAATTAGAATAACAAATAAAAAATATTTGGTTTAATTTGTGACGATAATTTTTCAATATCGTCACAAAAAAAATCGGTCAGTAAGAAGTATTTTGGCTATCAAATTTTGGACATTTTTTTTGTCCATTTTTGAAAAGTAAAAATACTTTTCATTTTTTGAATCTCTTTCTTTTCTCTTCATGTGTAGGGAATAAAAAACGGGTGTTTTTTCAGAAAACACCGATTTCACCTTCATCATGTAGTGCTTTCGTCTTTAAGTAGGTTAAAATAAATATATTTTACTCCTTTGCCTATTTAGCGGCAAGAAGAGTCGATTATATCGATAAAAAGAAAAACAACATACGTTAAAAATGACAATAAATGGGATGGTTGGTAAATAATCATATTGAGAATGAAAATAAAACCATTCACAATATATTGAAAATGTTGTTGAAAAGTATAGCTAATTATATGGTGTAAAGACATAAAATAAAAGATTTTGATATTTAATGTCTTTTTATAGTTTTTCTAGCTGTGCCACAGAGCCGTGGTCTAGCAGTGTTAGGTCTCCTCGCGAATGAATTGTGGTGCCCCAAGGCACATGGTTTTTGTGGCGTGCGTTAAACCGTCACGCGCCTAGCCGAGTATGCAGTTTTTCTTCTGCGTGTTCTGCGTGTTCTGCGTGATTTTTTTGTCCCTTTTCTTGATCTACGGGTTTTATTTTTGCCTGCAATCTGCATTGAGCCAGGAATATAAGGGAAAATCATTTTATTACCAAACATCATATTAGAAGAACAATTGCCATTTAAATCTACAGCTGGTATATAGGTAACTCCATTATAATTAATTGGTGCTACTTTTTTCATATTTGGATTATCACCTCTTAATGTCATTTTTAATCTAGCCGGCATGTTTTTAACATCAGTTCCATCTGTATATTTAAGTGGAATTACTTGTTTAGAACCATCAGGCATAGTAATTTCACCATACGCGTTATACATTTTATCTATATCGCACATTTAAGTATATATTATGTGTATAATAAAAAAATAAAAATGTTTAAATAAAAATTCCCTAAATTATATGTTTGTATATGTCAAACGCCATTTTTGGGCGAATTAAATGTCCAAAGGCGTAAACAAGTTAACGACGAGGCACAAAGGTCTCTCCAAATGAGTTCATAGCATCAAGTTTCTTAATAGTGTTTTCTAAATTAGTCGTCTTTAATCCATGAAATAAATAATCAGTTCCAGTAGATTCCTCATTTTTCTTTATTTGTGCGTATACTAAATCTATTTTTTGTTTAATTATATTAACTAAACTAATTTGTGAATGTCTTATAATTTCTTTCTCAAGAGTAAAGTCTTCACATAAAACAGAAATAGCTAAATACATTAAATTTTTACGTTTCTTATGACAACCTGTTGTATATTTTAAACAAAATAGAGACAATAATGATTGAATAATTTTTGGTATAACCTTTTGACGTTTTAATGATTCTTTTAAAAAAATATCCCAAATAATCCATATGATGTCTTTTTGGCATTTCGTATCAACATTCGCAAAAGTTCTTCTCTCGCAGAATATTTTTTCTTTTAATGCTTTGCAACGATTTTCATATTCGAATATCCATTCTATCCAATAACATGCAATCATTTGATTATTGCCCGTTTCTGTTACACTATATGCTAATTCATTTACAAACGGAAATAACTCTTTTGGGTCTTCAGTCATTAAAACTTCCTCCCCATAAGAAGCTGTTGGTGCTTTAAATTTATTTTTAATAGTTAACATATTCATATCATCAGGTTTAATTTTAACATTATCAAAACTATGGCGTCGTTTAGCATCACATAATATACACATTATTTCACAAAAAAGTTTTCTAATCTTATCATTATTTCGGAGTCTCAATGTATTATCTGTGTAACCATTATTTACAATAGTTTTGAAATCACTTATTCTCATTTCCAAATATATTCCTATATTAGAATTACCAAGATGAACAAATTTACTAAAGAATAATAAAATAATTTCCCATAAATCACTATAATGTCCAGCACAGATTAATTCGGCACTCCAATAACAAGCAGGTTCTATTTTAGAGTGAATTAAACTATTTAGCAATTCTTTTTTAACTTCAGCTTTTCTAAATTTTGAAAATGAAAAACCTTTAAATTCACTCTCTCCTCTTAAATCATTAATTTCTGAAACTTCCATATAATTAATTTTTATACAAAAAAAATAACAACAATACATATAGGATGAAAATAATTAAATCACTCACAAATTGTTATAATAAATTATCTAATTTTGGAAAAATTCTTATATTTATCGCTTTGACATTGGTATTGGTAATTTTTTTCAAATCAATAAAAAAAAGTAGGGAAGGTATGGATACATTTACAGACTCTTATGATGTAAATAATGAAGTTTCCAAGTTTTTATTTAAACAAGGTAATGCTGTTTATGATGATTTCTATGCTGATATATATGATTATTTAGTGTTTAATAATGTTAAAAATGATTATGAAGTTGGTATGATATTGAATAGTACTGTTCCAAGTGAAAAAAGTATTATAGCCGATATAGGTTGTGGAACTGGTCATCAAGTAAACGATTTAAAATCTAAAAATTTAGAAGTAATTGGTGTAGATATTTCACCTTCAATGATAAAAAAGGCAAAAATGGAACATCCTATATATGCTGATAATTTTATTGTCGGAGATGGGTTAGATGGCACATTATTTAGAGATAATTATCTAACCCACATTTTATGTTTATATTTTACAATTTACTATATGAAAGACAAAATGAAATTTTTTTATAATTGTATGAATTGGTTAATGCCTGGTGGTTATTTAATAGTTCATTTAGTTGATAAATATAAATTCGACCCAATTCTTCCGCCAGGAAATCCATTATACATTGTATCGCCACAAAAATATGCGAAAGAGAGAATAACAAAGACAAAAATAACTTTTAATGATTTTGTTTATAATTCAAACTTTAAATTAGATGATAATGATATTGCTACATTTAACGAAAAATTTAAATTTAATGATGGGCATGTTAGAAAACAAGAACAAATTTTGTATATGGAAGACTTGTCAACTATTGTAAATATGGCACAAGAAGCAGGTTTTTTAATTCATGCAAAGATTGATATGGTTAAATGCGCTTATGAATACCAATACTTGTATGTATTTGTAAAACCAAGTTAAAATATTATATATATAAATTATATGAATACATTATATAATTTATGTGTATCTTTAATTCACTTTATTTTAGCTTATAGTGTTTTTATAACAGCATTAGTGTCAAATAATATTAAAGTATTAATATTTTTACTTGTAATTATGAGTTTAATAAAATTTGCGTTTTATATTTTTGGAAGATGTATTTTAACATTATATGAATATAACGATCATTTTGCTCCAGTAGCAAAATTATTATCAAATACATTATCTAATAATTTAAATGATAAAACAAGTGAAGAAATATTAATTAATATCGGTGTCTTAATTATTTTGAATAAATTGTTTTTTTTAGTATGTTATAAATACTATGTCAAATAAATAATATAATAATAATATAAAATGCTTGAAATTATTAGCAAAACTAACTTACCAAACTATTTTAATAACCAATTTATTCCATCTTTTATGGTATTTGTAATAGCTTTAATTTTGGGTTATAAAAATTATTCGCCATTATTAATTACATTATCAATTAGTATACTATATGTTTATTCTTATTTAATTCATAGAATATTTCATAATTTTCCAGATAATATAAATATTCATATAAAGTTCCACCATGATAAAGTTAATAATAAAAATATTTTAATGAGATGTTTTAATTTATTAATTGAATTGATAGTAAATATTATGTTTTTTGTATTATTTTACGTGATTCAAAAATTACTCCATATAAATTTAGTACCTGAAATTTTTATATTTTATTATGGTTTTATTTATGTTTCAGTTCATATTATAAATTATTCTTTATTTCATGCTTCTCCAGAACATGTAATACATCATGAAACAACTGCCAGTAAAAAAACATATAATTATGGTCCAGATTTAATAGATCATATTTTTTACACTAATAGTTCATGTAAATTTGAAAATTATACTCATTTAATACCAAATATTTTAATTGCATTTTTATTAACATATTATTTGTATAAACCAAACTTATAGGATAAAAATGATATAAATAAATAAATTTATATTATTTAATGGAAGAAGTCGACGTTATTATAGAAATTGCGAAGGGAGGTCATATTAAGTATGAATATAACAAAGATATGAATATATTAAACTGTGATAGAATTTTACATACTCCAATGAAATACCCATTTAATTATGGATTCATACCTAATACATTAAGTGAAGATGGCGACCCATTAGATGTAGTTATATTGATGGACGATGAAATTTTTCCTGGTAGTTTAATTAAGTGTAAAATTTTGGGTTATCTTGAAACCAAAGATGATGCAGGAAATGACCCAAAAATAATAGTTTGTCCTATAGGAAAGGTAGACCCTATGTGGAATAATGTAAATGATTTAATGACCATAGATAGTGTTAATTTGCTCAATAATTTTGTGGATGAAGAAATTAAATGTATAAATGATACATCACTATGTAATAATGATGAATTAAATTTATCAATATTTAAAGTTAATATTCTTACATTATATCGTGTAAAATATTTTTTTGAGCATTATAAAGATTTGGAAAATAAAAAGGTTGAAGTAGGTAATTTTTATAATAAAAAACACGCATTAA
>Ga0255221_1000109_pt1 | contig 20835 bp, 19 predicted proteins | sample Miss_Colum_RepC__FD_183020 | JGI IMG/M metagenome (GOLD analysis project Ga0255221, IMG submission 183020) | Freshwater microbial communities from Mississippi River, Louisiana, United States - Miss_Colum_RepC_8d | ecosystem: Environmental > Aquatic > Freshwater > River | place: USA: Louisiana...
TGGTATGGCGCCCGCAGCCTCAAGGAGATGTTCTATGTCGATGACTTCAACATGCTGGCCGCGGAGAACGAAAATTTCACCTGGCACGTTGCACTGTCCGATCCGCAACCGGAGGACAACTGGACCGGTATGACCGGATTCATTCACAACGTTGTATATCAAAATTACCTGAAGGACCACATAGCGCCCGAAGACTGCGAGTTCTACATGTGCGGACCGCCCATGATGAATGCCGCTGTCATCAAGATGCTCAAGGGTCTCGGCGTCGAAGACGAAAACATCGCGCTGGACGAATTTTCCTGATAGTTGCCTCTTTGCGTGCTCCCGGTTTAGTGCCGGGGGTGGCGACCGGATCTGCATCACCATGAACACCGTGTCGATACGCCAAACCCTCCTGCTGCTCTGCGTGGCCGTTCTGGTCCTCGGAACCTTCCTTTTCAACGGTCCAAGCGACTCCGCTGTCATTCACGAGTTCGGCGGCGGTACCATGGGCACCCGCTACAGTGTGAAGCTGGTAGACCAGCCTGTCGCTGCGAGTCTCGAACAGGTGGCTTACGAGGTATCTGCACTTCTCCGACGCTTGGACCGTGAACAGATGTCGACGTATGCCCCTGACTCGGAGCTCTCGCGAGTCAATGCTGCGGCGGTAGGGCAGGAGATTGCGCTTTCGGCGGATATGACCGAGGTGATGGCATTGGCGCTCGAACTCAATCGTGTGACAGACGGGGCGTTCGATGTGACAGTGGGGCCACTTGTGAATCGCTGGGGCTTCGGTCCCGAGGATCGACGTGGAGATCGGATTCCTACCCCTGCGGAAATAGAGGCGTTGCTGGCACGCGTGGGCTCGCATCATCTTACTCTCGACAAGGCTCGGCGCAGTCTGCGCAAAACGGCTGATGTTTATGTGGACTTGAGTGGCATCGCCAAGGGCTATGCCGTGGATAAAGTCGCCGATTACCTGGATTCTCTGGGCGTTAAGAGTTACTTCATCGAAGTCGGAGGTGAGTTGCGTATCCGCGGCTACAAACCTGGAAACCAGAGCTGGGTACCCGCCATCGAGAAGCCAGTCGATACGGCGCCCCAGGTGCACAATATCTTCTATGCCCGGGGCGAACCTATTGCGGTTGCCGGCTCTGGCGATTATCGCAACTACTTTGAGGCTGACGGTGTACATTACTCCCACGAGATAGACCCTCACACGGGCATGCCGATTACCCACACACTCGCGGGTGTCTATGTTATCGACAGCACGGCCGCGCGAGCCGATGCGCTGGCCACGGCCTTCATGGTGCTTGGCGTCGAGCGTGGCTTCGCGCTCGCCGAGGAGCTTGGTCTGGCGGTGTATTTCGTCTCGCGAGATGATGGGAAAGACACTTTCGTCGATCGCTACACCTCACGCTTTGAACATTATCTGGAATCGGGAGAGTAGACTCATGGCGACTCTGATTGGAACGTTCATACTGCTTTTGCTGGTGGTCACCGGCATGGCGATCGGTGTCATGTTTGGTCGCAAGCCCTTGAAGGGTTCCTGCGGTGGCTTGAACAGTGGCGGTGAAAGCAGTTGCACTGTCTGTGGGGGCAATCCCGCCAAATGTGACGAAGCCGTACGCTGACGAAAGAGAGCAGTCGCCTTGAAGCAGCAGATGCAGTACGACATCATCGTGATCGGCAGTGGTCCCGCGGGGGAGTCTGCGGCCATGAATTCCGCCAAGAAAGGTCGACGTGTGGCGGTAATTTCCGACCGCGAGAAGGTGGGTGGCAATTGCACGCACCTGGGTACCATTCCGTCCAAAGCCCTGCGCCAGGCGGTCAAACAGGTGATGCAGTTCAGCAGCAATCCGCTGCTGCGTGAGTTCGCCACGCTGCGCAGACCATGTTTTCAGGACATCATGCGTCACGCCGCGCGCGTCATCGACGAACAGGTGCACCTGCGCGCAGGGTACTATGAGAAGAACGGTATTGACATCATCCATGGCCAGGCGAGTTTCGTTGACCGCAACACGATCCGTCTAGGCAATCGAGGCCCACTGGTGACGGCGGAGCATTTCATCATTGCCACAGGCTCCAGGCCATATCGTCCGGATAATGTCGACTTCACGCATCCGCGCATTTTCGACAGCGACTCGATTCTTCAGCTAGATCATTCCCCACGCAAGCTGACAGTAATCGGCGCCGGCGTGATCGGCTGCGAGTATGCTTCCATATTTGGGGGACTTGGCGCCAAGGTCGAACTGATCAACCCGGCCGGCACGCTGCTTTCATTCCTCGACTGGGAGATCTCCGATGCGCTGAGCTATCACCTGCGCAATGCCGGCGTACGCAGTCGGCACAACGAGGAATACGACAGACTGGAATATTTCGATACCCACATAATTACGCACCTGAAGTCGGGCAAGCGTATCAAGAGCGACATTGTGCTCTGGGCCAATGGTCGTACCGGCAATACGGATCAGCTCAATCTGGCCGCCATCGGCCTCAAACCCAATTCTCGTGGTCAACTGGAGATCGACAATCGCTATCGCACGGGTGTGGACAACATCTTTGCCGCGGGCGATGTGGTCGGCTGGCCGTCTCTCGCCAGTGTGTCCTACGACCAGGGGCGGGCCGCGTCCAACGCCATTGTGGACCCTTCAGCCTGTGTGGAGATCGATCGTTTCGCTACAGGTATTTATACCATTCCGGAGATAAGCACCCTCGGGAAAACTGAGCGTGAGCTGACCAGTGAGCGCATTCCGTATGAAGTCGGCAAGGCCTTTTTCAAGAACACTGCACGAGGTCTCATTACTGGTGAACAGGTAGGAATGCTGAAGATTCTCTTTCATTTCGACACACTGGAAATTCTGGGCATCCATTGCTTTGGCGATCAGGCGTCCGAGATCGTGCATATTGGTCAGGCCATCATGCTGCAGGAAGGCAAGGCCAACACAATGCGTTATTTCCTCGACACCACCTTCAATTACCCCACGATGGCCGAAGCCTATCGCATAGCTGCGCTGGACGGCTTGAACAGGGTTTTCTGATTTCGTGCAACGTCGTGCCCAAACCATTCCTCCGGGGGGTGATGTAATTGATCAGTGAGCGCAGCATCGCCGTTCTTGGTGGCGGCAGCTTCGGTACCGTGATCGCCAATATCGTCGCGCAGAATGGCTGTCGCGTGAATTTCTGGATGCGCAGCGAGCTGCTGGTAGACGAGGTCAATCGTACTCACCAGAACAGCCAGTATCTGCCTGGCTATGTTCTGCATGACAACGTCAGCGCCTTCCACGACATGCAATTGGCCGTGCGGGATGCCGAAGTGATCTTCGTCGCGGTTCCGAGTGCTTACTTTCGTGCGGTCGTGCGCGACATGCGAACCTGGGCACCGTCAGATGCGATTCTTGTCAGCACCACCAAGGGCATTGAGGCAGGGAGTTTCAAGTTGATGAGTCAGATCCTCGCCGAGGAATCCCCGGCGGCACGCATCGGCGTCATGAGCGGACCCAACCTCGCCAAGGAGATCGCTGCACGCAATCTTACCGGTACTGTGATTGCCAGTGCCCATTCCTCGGTTCGGGAGACGGTGCAGAAGATTCTCAAGTCCGAGTACTTCCGCGTCTACACCAACGATGACATGTTCGGAGTGGAGCTGGGCGGTGCCCTGAAGAACATCTATGCCATCATCGCAGGGCTGGCTTCCGCCATGGGCATGGGGCACAACACCAACAGCATGCTGGTGACGCGCAGCCTCACCGAGATGGCCCGATTCGGCCGCAAGCTGGGGGCTGATCCGATGACTTTCCTCGGGCTGTCCGGGGTCGGTGACCTTGTTGTCACCTGCTCGTCACCACTCAGCCGCAATTTCCGGGTAGGCTTTGCCCTGGGGCAGGGCAAGTCGATCGAAGAAGCTACCTCTGAAGTCGGTCAAGTGGCCGAGGGCGTGAACACGCTCAAACTGGTCAAGGAAAAGGCTGACGAACTGGGCGTCTACATGCCGCTTGTAAACGGCCTGTACCAGATTGTTTATGGTGGCAGTTCCGTGCGCCAGATCGTGGCATCCCTGATGCTGGGAGAACAGGCCCTGGATGTGGAGTACGAGGCCAATCAGGCCAAGGTGTTGAATCCGGAGAAGTAATCATGGCAGACGATATCGTCGAGAATCTGAAGCAACCCGCGCAATGGTTCCGCATAGCGTTCATGTTGGCGCTGGCCGTGGCCCTGTATCTGGCCGGCATGGTGCTGACGCTGCTAATCATCGCCCAGGCTTTGTTCGGGTTGTTGACCGGTGCAGATAATCGCAATTTGCGCGAGCTGGGCGCAGCACTGACCGCCTATGTGCGTCTGGTGCTGGATTTTCTGACTTACAACAGCGAATTCAAGCCGTTTCCGTTTGCGCCCTTCACCCCTGACCCGGCGTGTGTCGCTGAGCCGTCTCCCTCAGCTGACATGGACCAGGACCAGGAACAGGAAGTGGAAGTAAGTGTGCCCGAAGGGGGCCATGTCGACCAGCCAGTCGACGAGCCGACTGCCGTGAAACCCGCCCGCGGTCGCGGCAGCCGGGCCGCCAAGAGTCATGATGACAGCGATGTGGAATGACATCGTGCACCGCTGGCTGAGAACCGTCCTCGCAGGACTGTTACTGCTCTTGCCCGCGGCTCATGCTGTTGCCCAGAGTGCCGGCGACGTGTCAGGCGCACGGGATTTAGCCGACGTGGCGAGTTTCCCCGGGGCGACGATTGTCCAGTACGAGGCCGTGCCGGCGGGTAACTACCGTCTGGCGCTTGGTCGCTTGCAGCGCGTCAATGGGCGCGTGACCGCTGGGCGCGAAGAGCGGCTGCAGGGCGAGCTGATCCGCATCACCTACCAGATTCCGTTGGGTTTCAGCGGTGCGGAAGTTTTTGCACATTTCTTGAATTCCTTTTCCGGACAGACGCAGGAGTTGTTTCGTTGCCAGGGCCGCGCCTGCGGCAGCAGCAATTTCTGGGCGAACGATGTTCTGGGCAATCGCATTCTTTATGGTCCGGAGCAGGAGCAGTTCTACGTTGCGCTGAGCGCCAGCAATGCGGCCGGCGAGACCGACCGCTACTTCGTGCTCTATGTGATCACGCGGGGAAATCGCAGTGTTTACGCGCATCTTGACGTGCTCGAGCCTGTGCTCGTCGATGCCCAGTCCACTCCGGAGTCGCCGCAGGCGCTGCTGGAGCGGCTGCAGCAGGGGGGCAGTGTGATCGTGCGTGCGATCCGCTTCGGGGAAGATGATTCGCTTCTGGAGTCCGAAGGGCTGGAACGGGTGGCCAGCGCTCTGGCGCTCGCGCCCGAACTGCGCGTGCTGGTGGTCGGGCATCTGCGTGAAAGTAGTGACGTCGATGCGCTGATCACGCGGACACAGAGGCGAGCGCAGGCGGTTGTCGAGGCATTGCAGCAAGCAGGTGTCGATTCCGCTCGGCTGCAGGCCAGGGGCGTGGGTCCGCTGGCACCCGCCTGTGCGCAGGCACCATGCTCGGATCGTATCGAAATCGTGCTCAGCGATTAGCCTTATTTGCTGATGAGAGAGAGAAACTCGTTGCGAGTGCTCTGGCTGTTGCGGAAGGCGCCCAGCATGCAGGAAGTTGTCATGATGGAGTTCTGCTTCTCCACGCCGCGCATCATCATGCACATGTGCTGTGCTTCGATGATGACGCCAGCGCCGGTCGCGCCAGTCTTCGAGACGATGGTCTCGGCGATCTCCTTGGTGAGATTTTCCTGAATCTGCAGGCGGCGCGCGAAGATGTCGACGATGCGAGCGATCTTGGAAAGGCCGATCACCTTGCCACGCGGAATATACGCAACATGACACTTGCCGATGAATGGCAGCAGGTGGTGCTCGCACATGGAATACAGTTCGATGTTCTTCACGATGACCATCTCGTCGGAGTCCGAGGGAAACAACGCATCGTTGATCACTTCGTCGATGTTCTGACGATAGCCCCGCATCAGGAAGTCCATCGCCTTGGCGGCGCGGCGTGGCGTGTCCGCGAGTCCAGGGCGCTCGAGGTCCTCGCCGATGGCGGTGATGATGTCGCGATAGGCGCGTTCCATTGTGTTGCTCATGTTCGCCTGCTGGTGTCCTGTCTGTGGCAATGGCGCCTACCGTACGATACACCCCACGGCCCGGTAAAGTGATTTCTGGCCACCTCCTTGAGGACGATGATCTTGATTGCAACGCAGATGCCAAGGCTGGGCGAGCTGATCGATACGCTCGCCACGCGCTTTGACGAGGCCGACCTGTTCTACGGACACGGCACCGACAATCCCTGGGACGAAGCCGTCTATCTGGTGTTCTGTGCGTTGCAGATTCCCTTTACCGCCGATGAGCGGATCATGACGCGGCTGGTCACCCCGCAGGAGCAGCAAAGGGTCGATATGCTCGCGGTGCGGCGTTTGCAGGAACGGCGGCCCGTGGCTTATCTGGTGGGTGAAGCCTGGTTCGCCGGTCAGCCGTTCACCGTGAACGAACATGTGCTGATTCCGCGCTCCCCGATCGCCGAACTTATCCAGCAGGAATTCGCGACGCTTCTGCCTCGCACCCCGGTGCACATTCTGGACTTGTGTACGGGCAGTGGCTGCATCGGCATTGCCACGGCGCTTGCATTCGCGGACAGCCGCGTGGTTCTCGCCGATATCTCCCCCGAGGCTCTCGACGTAGCGCGTGCGAATGTCGAGCGTCACGGGGTCTCGGCGCGGGTCAGCGTGCTGGAGTCGGACCTGTTTGCGGCTCTGCAGGGGCCCTATGATCTGATTCTCAGCAATCCCCCCTATGTCTCGCAGGAGGAAGTGGACGAGCTGCCGCCGGAGTACCGCCATGAGCCGTCACTCGGACTGGTGTCGGAGGATGACGGGCTGGCGATTCCGCTGCGCATCCTGCGCGAAGCGGCAGACCTGCTTGCGGCCGAGGGGGTGCTGATCATGGAAGTTGGCTATTCCCGCGAAGCCTTGAGCGCGCGACTTCCCGAGGTACCTCTTTCATGGCTGGAGTTTGCCAATGGGGGGGACGGCGTCCTTTTGCTTACCCGCGAGCAGTTGCTGGCCTTCAGGCAGCACTTTGCCTGAGTGACGGCATGGGATGATTCGTAACACCCGGGATCATGGTGTACAATTCGCGGCCTTTCTTGACGCCCGAGGCGGGCGCGGCAGTCAATTTCTTCACCGCAGGTGGCGCATGTCTGGAAACTCGATCGGCAAGCTGTTCACGGTCACCAGTTTTGGTGAGAGTCACGGTCCTGCGTTGGGCTGTATTGTGGATGGCTGTCCGCCGGGCATGGCACTGAGTGTCGAGGACCTGCAACGGGATCTCGACCGCCGCAAGCCCGGCACTTCGCGATACACCACCCAGCGTCAGGAAGCCGACGTGGTGCGCATTCTTTCCGGCGTCTTCGAGGGGCGCACCACGGGCACGCCCATCGGTCTGCTGATCGAGAACACTGATCAGCGCTCCAAGGACTATGGCCGCATCGCCGAGCAATTCCGCCCGGCCCATGCCGACTACACTTACCAGCAGAAGTATGGCATCCGCGACTACCGCGGAGGCGGCCGCTCATCTGCGCGTGAGACTGCCATGCGCGTGGCCGCCGGCGCCATCGCCAGAAAGTATCTGCTGGAACACTGTGGCGTGCAGATTCGAGGCTACATGAGCCAGCTCGGCCCTATCAAGATTGTGGATTTCGACTGGGATGAGGTCGAGCGCAACCCGTTCTTCTGCCCGGACGCGGCGCGTGTGCCAGAAATGGAAGCCTACATGGCCGCCTTGAACAAGGAAGGCAACTCGATTGGAGCCCGCATCAATGTGGTGGCAAGCGGCGTGCCGGTCGGGCTGGGCGAGCCAGTGTTCGACCGGCTTGATGCTGATCTTGCCCATGCCTTGATGAGCATCAACGCCGTAAAAGGGGTAGAGATCGGTGCCGGCTTCCAGTGCGTGACCCAGAAAGGCACCGAACACCGTGACGAGATGCGCCGCGAGGGTTTCTTCTCGAACAATGCCGGGGGCATCCTGGGTGGTATTTCCTCTGGTCAGGATATCCTGGCCAGCATCGCTCTCAAGCCCACCTCCAGCATTCGCCTTCCCGGCCGCTCCATGGACATTCGCGGCAACCCTGTCGAGGTGGTCACCACCGGCCGCCATGATCCTTGCGTCGGTATCCGAGCCACACCGATAGCAGAGGCCATGATGGCCATCGTGCTCATGGATCATCTCTTGCGTCATCGCGCGCAGAATGCCGGCGTGGTGTCCGCAACGCCGGTGATTGGTGCGGGCGAGTAAAAATTCGTAACGGGAATCCAAATAATAAAATAGTTTCATTTCGGTTATTGAAGATCGACGAGTATAGTTTTTTAACATCTCACAGTGATGGCCAAAAACGGTAAATTCTCATGACTGGTAAAACCTTGTACGACAAACTCTGGGACTCTCATCTCGTCAAGCAGCGCGATGACGGGACGGCACTCATCTATATCGACCGCCAGCTGATTCACGAAGTCACTTCGCCCCAGGCTTTCGAAGGCCTGCGTCTGGCAGGGCGTCGTCCATGGCGCGCAGAGGCCAACTTTGCGACGCCTGACCACAACATCCCTACTACTCGCGAAGAGCGCAAGCAAGGCCTGGAAGGCATCCGTGACCCGATCTCCCGCATTCAGGTGACGACGCTGGACGACAATTGCCGCGAGTTCGGCATCTTCGAGCTGGACATGAATGATGAGCGTCAGGGCATCGTGCATGTGGTCGGTCCGGAGCAGGGTGCCACCCTGCCGGGCATGACCATAGTCTGTGGCGACTCGCACACCTCGACCCATGGGGCGCTGGGTGCTCTGGCACATGGCATCGGCACTTCCGAAGTCGAGCATGTGATGGCCACTCAGTGTCTGCTGCAGACGAAGATGAAGAACATGCTGATCCGGGTGGATGGGCGACTGAATCCGGGTGTCACCGCCAAGGACATCGTGCTCGCGATAATCGGCGAGATCGGCACAGCGGGCGGCACCGGTTACACCATCGAGTTCGGTGGCGAAGCCATCCGCTCCTTGAGCATCGAAGGGCGCATGACGATCTGCAACATGGCTATCGAGGCGGGTGCCCGCGCCGGTCTGATCGCCGTGGACGAAACCACGCTGCAGTACATCAAGGGGCGTCCGTTTGCCCCCAAGGGTGACATGTGGGAGAAGGCGGCTGCCGCGTGGCGCTCGCTGGTGAGCGATCCCGATGCGCATTTCGACCGTGTGGTAGTGATCGATGCGGCGGACATCATTCCGCAGGTGACCTGGGGGACCTCCCCGGAGATGGTGGCCCCCATCACGGGCGAAGTGCCGGATCCGGACAAGGAAAGCAACCCGACCCGTCGGGAGAACATGCGCCAGGCCTTGAAGTACATGGGCCTTACTCCCGGCACGCGCATCACCGACATCAAGCTGGACTGCATCTTCATCGGTTCCTGCACCAACTCGCGCATCGAGGATCTGCGCGCTGCCGCGGCAGTGGTCAAGGGGCGCAAGGTCGCCGCCAACGTTGAAATGGCGCTGGTCGTGCCGGGTTCCGGCCTGGTCAAGAAACAGGCTGAGGCTGAGGGACTGGACAAGATATTCATCGAGGCAGGCCTGGAGTGGCGCGAGCCTGGCTGTTCCATGTGTCTGGCGATGAACGCCGACCAGCTCGGGGCGGGCAAGCACTGTGCGTCCACTTCCAATCGCAACTTCGAGGGGCGTCAGGGCTTTGGCGGACGCACGCATCTGGTGAGCCCTGCCATGGCTGCCGCAGCTGCGATCCACGGCCATTTCGTCGACGTGCGTGACATCCTGTTTACGGCCGACCGACCCGCCTGAGACTGCCCCATGTACTCGAATTCCAGCAGAGGTTCCAAGCAATGAGAAAGTTCACCATGCAGTCTGGGCTGGTCATGCCCCTGGACAGGGCGAATGTCGATACCGACTTCATCATCCCCAAGCAGTTCCTCAAGTCGATCAAGCGCAGCGGCTTCGGCCCGAATCTGTTCGATGAACACCGTTATCTCGACAAGGGCGAGCCCGGACGCGACAACAGCAGCAGGCCGCTGAATCCGGATTTCGTGATGAACAAGCCGCGCTACAAGGGCGCATCCATGCTGCTTGCGCGCGAGAACTTCGGCTGCGGTTCCAGCCGAGAACACGCTCCCTGGGCGTTGGACGACTACGGTTTCCGGGTGATCATCGCGCCAAGCTTCGCCGATATTTTCTTCAATAATTGCTTTAAGAATGGAATCCTTCCAATTGTTATTGATAAGAAAATTGTCGACAAGCTCTTCCAGGAAGTGGAGGCAGCCGAGGGCTATTCCCTGACGGTGGATCTGGAGCGTCAAGTGATCCTGAAGCCCGATGACAGCACCATCGCCTTCGAGGTGGACAGCTTCCGCAAGTACTGCCTGCTCAACGGTCTGGACGACATCGGCATCACGCTGCAGGACGCCGACGCGATCAAGGCCTTCGAGGCGCGCTGGAAGGCGTCTGCCCCCTGGTATTTTGGTGCGCAGGCCTGAGCTTCAGGACGCGCAATTCGACTTTGATTTCCGACAGGACGACATGCAATGAAGACTTACAACGTGGCAGTAGTGGGCGCTACAGGGGCGGTTGGCGAGACGCTGATCAGTATCCTTGAAGAGCGCAATTTCCCGGTGGATGAACTGTTTCTGCTGGCCAGCGAGCGTTCTGCCGGCACGAGGCTGATGTTCCGCGGCAAGCCTGTCACAGTGCAGAACCTGGCCGACTTCGATTTCTCCAAGGCGCAGATAGGGCTGTTTTCGGCAGGGGGTAGTGTGTCGGCGCAGTACGCTGAGAAGGCGGGCAGGGCAGGGTGTGTCGTCATCGACAACACCTCGCATTTTCGCTACGAGGCCGACATCCCCTTGGTAGTGCCAGAAGTCAATCCCGGGCGCATTGCGGATTATCGCAATCGCAACATCATTGCCAACCCGAACTGCTCCACCATTCAGATGCTGGTAGCGCTCAAGCCGATCTACGACAAGGTGGGCATCGAGCGCATCAATGTTGCGACCTATCAGGCTGTATCGGGCACCGGGAAGCTGGCCATCGAGGAACTTGCCAAGCAGACGGCGGATCTGCTCAACGGGCGTACTCCGGTCAACAAGGTTTACCCCAAGCAGATCGCTTTCAATGTGCTGCCGCAAATTGATGTGTTCCTGGACAATGGCTATACCAAAGAAGAGATGAAAATGTCCTGGGAGACCAAGAAGATCCTGGGGGATGAGTCTGTCCGAGTGAATGCTACTTGTGTACGCGTGCCGGTGTTCTATTCCCACTCCGAAGCAGTGCACATCGAAACCCGCAGCCCGATCAGCGTCGAGGACGTCCGCGCACTGTTAGCCAATGCGCCAGGCGTGGTCTTGATGGACGAGCGCAAGCCCGGCGGATATCCGACAGCGGTCGGGGATTCTGCGGGTAAGGATGCTGTTCTGGTGGGCCGCATCCGTGCGGACATTTCGCACCCCAATGGTCTCAATCTGTGGATTGTGTCAGACAACGTGCGAAAAGGTGCCGCGCTCAACTCCGTACAGATCGCCGAAGTGTTGATAAAAGACTATTTGTAATGAATACTTGCATGCGAATTTGAAGAGTGTTTCTCGGGATTTTAATGGTGGTTCGGCCTCCTTCCCTGCGTACACCCAACCTTCCAGCACTCGAGTGTGACAGCCTCAGCAGCCTAACAAGAAGGAACGGAGAATGCTCAGAAAGCCGATGGTGATCGTTACCTCGTTCGTGCTGCTGGCGGCAGTCAATCCCAAAGCGCTGGGGTTGGGTGATATCAGTCTCGAATCGGCGCGGAACAAGCCTCTGCAGGCGTATATAGCGCTCGTCCAGTTTGATGCAGCGCGTGCAGGCCGGATCAGCGAGCAAGTAGCGCCGGTGTCTGCGAGCGATTTCAAGCGTTTTTCCATCGACAGCGATGCTACTCTCGACAGCTTTAATCTTGATGTTCGTCCGGCCGGGGCAGAGGCAGAGGCAGTGGTACAGGTCAGCACTCAGGCGACGGTGCGAGAGCCCTATGTGAGCTTTGAGCTGGAGACTTGCTGTCCGTCTGATCGCCTTCTGAGTGAACACACCGTGTTATTTGACCTGCCCGTGTTTGTGCAGGATGTCTCCGTGCCGGCGATTCAACAACCAGTGCAGCAATCGGCACCTCGATTTTCGTCCTTAAAAAAATCAATTAATCAATCAGTTCAGACTGGTTCTTCAAGCAACCTCCGAAGTCAGCCTATTCGACTTGCAGCGCCTGCGGAGCTCGTCTCGGCGGGCCCGGCACCTGTGGAAGTGCCGGCGTCGGGGTTGGTGGCGCAGCTGGATGCGAACGCAGGGGCTGACGCGGCGAGACCGGTGAATGCCGCAGCAGCGCCAGCGCCACAGTCGCCCCCCGCGCCTGCGGCCACGCCGGGTCCGCTGGCTGCTCCGGCGGACGCTCAGACGCTGACCACCGATGTCAACGACACGCTGTGGGACATTGCCCTGCGCGTTCGCCCGGACAGCTCGGTATCGGTACAACAGACCATGCTGGCCATCCAGCGACTGAATACGAATGCCTTCATTGGCGACAACATCAATATGATCCGGCGCGGCCAGGTTCTGCGCTTGCCTGACATTGAGCAGATCAGGGCCTTGAGTGCGCGAGAGGCCATGCGCGAGGTTGCCCGCCAGAATCAGCTGTTCGAGAACCGTCGCGATGTCCCGCTGACTTCCCAGCCCTTGACGCCGCCACCTTCCGCTGCCACCGCAATTGATTCAGCCCCGCGTGGCGAGCTGAGCGTGGTCAGTGTCGAGAATGCGGCGCCGGGCTCGCAGACGGTTAGTGGCCAAAGTGCCGAGCTGGATGCGCGTATTGCCAGCCTTGAGGATGTCCTGGCGGTGCAGCGCGAAGAGGCGGATCGCGCATCGTTGTTGAGTGCCGAGCTGACCGAGCGACTCGGGCTGCTGGAAGAGCAGATTGCTTCCGCCCAGGAGATCATTCGCTTGCGCGATCTGGAATTGGCCCAGCTGCAGGAGTCGCTGGCGAATGCCCCTGCGCTGGAGTCGCTTGTCGAGGAACCGCCCACTGTGATCACCATGGCGCCAGAGCGCAGCTTTTTCGAAACGCTGCTGGAGTCGCTGGTGGCCGATACAGCCGCGCTTCTGGCAGTGACAGCGATGATCATCTCCCTGCTGGTCTTCATTCTAATCAGACGCAATCGCGCAGCCGAACATGCCGCAGCTCTTGCCGGTATGGACGGCCTGACCGCTCAACCTCGCAGTCTTGAGGATTTGCCCGTCGTGGGTGCTGCCGAAGGTCACCAGCGCATAGCGCTCGGGGCTGAGGGTCCCAAGGCTTCCGAGTCGAAGGATCCGTTGTTCGAGGAGGTGTTCGACATTGCCACCTCCACGAAAGACAAGCTGAAGCAGCCAGCGCCGGCAGAGACACGCGCCAGTCTGGCGCCAGCCAGCGTCGAGAAAGGCGTCGAAAACGCCAGCGCAATGGTCGCCGACGCACTCGTACTCAACGCGCCCCTGTCTCCCAGTGATACTCTGCTGGAAGAGGTGTCTGCGCTTTTGACCCAATCGCGTTACCCAGAGGCCATCGCCCGATTGCAGGTCGGTGTCCAGGTGCAGCCTTTGCGCACCGACCTGCGCTTGAAACTACTGGAAGCGTTTGCTGGCACCCGTGATGTTCTCGGCTTCGAATCGCAGGCAACGCAATTGCGCGATCTGTTTGGTGACGCGCTGACCCCGCAGATCGTAGCGCTTCGCGCTAGTCTGGGTGACGAGCTTCTGGAACAGACGCAGGCCGAAACCAATGAAGACAAGGCGCTGGCAGGCGATCTTGAGATTGCCACCGTTCTGGAAGCCAATTCCGAGGTAGACCACGCTCGCCTACTCGCAGGCGTCAATATCGACGAAGACTCCGACAATCCAGTCGACATTGACTTCGTCATGTCCGTCGAAAAGGATGAGCCGCTTCGGGCGCTGGAGGAAGATTCGCGGGATTCCCTGCCGGATAGTGCTCCTTCGGCACATGAAGTCGATTGCAAAGGTGTCCCCCCAGACGGCAAGCCGGAGTCTGCAACCCCCATCGCAGTCGAGACCGCCATGGACGGCAAGGAAGATCTGGTGGATATCGACGGTGCAGTGTTCAAGCTGGTTGACGAGCACGATGTGGTGCCGCTGGCCGCTGCAGCTACCACAGCACGTGGTTATCCCGAGACGGGAGCCAGCTTCGATGATCTGCAGTTCGTCGACGAGACTCTGCTGGATTCGCTGGAGAATCCCGAAGCCGACAAGTCCGCCGAGGAAGATGACGTATTTGAATATCTCTCCCATGCCGACGAAGCGGCAGCCAAGCTGGATCTGGCCCGTGCGTATTTTGAAATGGGCGACAGTGCTGGCGCGCGCGAGATTCTGGAGGAGGTCCTGCGCGAGGGCAATGAGGAGCAGGTCAAGTATGCCAGCTCACTCCTAAGCAAGCTTTGAGCGATGAGACACCCGTTTTGCACCGAATAGCGTTGGGCGTCGAGTATGACGGCGCCGCGTTTCATGGCTGGCAGCAGCAGGGCAGTCCAATTCTGCCCACCGTGCAGGCCCGGCTTGAAGTCGCGTTAACTCAGATCGCCGGTCATCCTGTAAAGTTGATTTGTGCGGGGCGCACGGATACTGGCGTTCATGGCACGGGTCAGGTGGTGCATTTCGATTGTGCCGTTGACCGAGGTGAAAAAGCCTGGCGTCGTGGAGGCAACAGTCTGCTGCCGCCAAGCCTACGGATTAGCTGGGCTAAACGCATGCCGGTTGACTTCCATGCGCGATTCTCGGCACTCTCCCGCCGGTATCTTTACGTGATCTACGACGACCCCGTAGAGCCCGCATTGCTTGCCCGTCATCTCGCGCACACGCGAGAGACCCTGGATATCGACGCCATGCATGCCGCTGGGCAGTTCATCCTGGGCGAGCAGGACTTCAGCTCCTTCCGTGCTGCGGGTTGTCAGTCGCGTACACCGTTCCGCCATGTGATGCACCTGCTAGTCAAGCGGCATCACCGATTCATCGTCATCGACATCGAGGCCAACGCCTTTCTTCAGCATATGGTGCGTAACATCGCCGGCACCTTGATGGAGATCGGGGCAGGGCGACAACAGCCACAGTGGGCATCCGAAGTATTGTTGGCGCGAGATCGAAAAGTGGCAGCAAGGACTGCAAGCCCTGCTGGACTTTATCTCGTTTCCGTACGTTATCCCGTAGAGTTCGATATTCCGGAGGTTCCGATCGGACCGGCTTTTTTGCAGCCCTTTGCGTAGGCTCCCGCAGGGTTCTTTGCTAGAATCTGATTCTTTTACACACCCGGGCAGTAATGTGCAGCGAACTCGCATCAAGATTTGTGGATTGACCAGTGTTGAGGATGCTCTGCACGCGGCAGAGCTTGGGGCAGATGCCATCGGCCTGGTGTTCTATCCTCGCAGTGCACGTGCCCTCGAAGCGCAGCGAGCCGGCGTCATTCGCAAGGCACTACCAGCCTTCGTGAATGTTGTGGGCTTGTTCGTCAATCCCACCGAAGCCGAGGTTGAGCTGGTGCTGAAGCACGTTCACCTCGATTGTCTGCAGTTTCACGGAGATGAGTCGCCCGCGTTCTGCGCCTCGTTCGGTCTTCCCTTCATGAAGGCGATTCGGGTTCGCCCCGATATCCATCTCACTAAGGAAATTTATAGATTTTCAAATAGTTCCGCCATTCTGCTCGATAGTTACGACAAGAATATGGCCGGCGGTACAGGCACCGCGTTCGACTGGGCAATTGCCCAGCGCTGCGTGGCAGAGTCTGCGTCCAAGATCGTGCTTGCCGGTGGCCTCGATCCTGCCAACGTGGCCGGTGCCATCAGGCTAGTCAAACCCTATGCAGTCGATGTCAGCAGTGGCGTTGAGTCCGCTCCCGGACGCAAGAGCGTCGAACGAATGCGTGAGTTCATAGACGAGGTAAATCGTGTCAACTGTTAAGTCAGAGCAAGTTGTCGGCATTGCTGCCGCAGATCCCTTCAGCGGTCCAGACGCCCGCGGCCATTTCGGTCGTTACGGCGGCATCTTCGTGGGGGAAACCCTCATAGCTGCTGTGGAAGAACTCGATCAGGTTTACAACGCCATGGCGAGTAAACCGGAATTCTGGGCCGAGTTTGACCGCGATCTGAAATTCTACGTTGGCCGTCCTTCTCCGATGTATGTGGCGGAACGACTTACCGCCCATTTCGGAGGCGCGAAGATCGTGCTCAAGCGTGAAGACCTCAACCATACCGGTGCGCACAAGATCAACAACACCATCGGTCAGGCTCTGGTCGCGAAGTTCATGGGCAAGCCGCGCATCATCGCCGAGACCGGTGCCGGTCAGCATGGCGTTGCCAGTGCAACCATCTCAGCGCGTCTGGGCCTGCAGTGCGACGTCTACATGGGCGCCGAAGACATCCAGCGCCAGTCCGCCAATGTGTACCGCATGAAGCTCATGGGAGCCCGCGTAATCGCTGTGGAATCCGGTTCGCGCACGCTAAAGGACGCTTTGAACGAAGCGCTGCGTGACTGGGCCACCAATGTCGACAACACGTATTACATCATCGGCACGGCAGCCGGGCCGCACCCCTATCCGCGGATGGTGCGTGACTTCCAGTCCGTGATTGGACGTGAGGCACGGCAACAGTCCATGGAGCAGTTCGGCCGTCTGCCCGATGTGCTGGTCGCCTGCGTCGGAGGTGGCTCCAATGCCATAGGCCTCTTCCATCCATTCCTGCACGATTCCGATGTCAGCATGTATGGCGTGGAAGCGGGCGGCGACGGACTGGAGACGGGACGTCATGCAGCGCCCCTTAGCGCTGGTCGCCCCGGGGTTCTGCATGGAAATCGCACCTATCTTATGACGGATGCTGCCGGCCAGATCATGGAAACTCATTCGGTGTCCGCTGGTCTGGATTATCCTGGTGTTGGTCCCGAGCATGCCTGGCTAAAGGACATCGGTCGCGTGAATTACGTGGCGGCGACCGATACCGAGGCGCTGGAAGCGTTCCGCTACCTGAGCCGCATGGAGGGCATCATTCCCGCGCTGGAATCCAGCCATGCCATTGCTTACGGGTGCAAGCTGGCGGCGCAGCTTCCGAAGGACAGAATTGTGGTGATCAACCTGTCCGGGCGCGGAGACAAAGATATCCACACTGTTGCCGGCCTTGATGGCATCCATATCTGATTTCAAGTCTGCGAGTCATTTCTCATGAACCGTATCAGCCAGACCATGGCAGCCCTGCGGGCGGCACAACGCAAGGTTCTTATTCCGTACCTCGTTGCGGGTGACCCTGACAGGGACTCTACACTAGGCCTGATGCATGCACTGGTGGCTGCTGGCGCAGACATCATTGAGCTTGGCATTCCGTTCAGCGACCCTTCATCCGACGGCACGGTGATCCAGCAGGGAGCCGAGCGGGCGTTGTCTGAAGGTACCACCCTGAATGACGTGATGGAGATCGTGCGACAGTTTCGAGCACATGACACCGCCACTCCTATCGTGCTCATGGGCTATCTGAATCCGATCGAGATCATGGGCTACGAGGCCTTTGCCAGTGCCGCGCAGGCGGTAGGAGTGGATGGAGTGCTGATAGTGGACATGCCGGCCTATGAATGTGCGGAGCTGTTCGAAGCCGTACGTCCACGCGGCCTGGATACGGTATTTCTGGTCGCACCGACCACGACCGAGGCGCGCCTGGCCTCGATCTGTGCCAGTTCCACTGGCTATCTGTATTATGTCTCTCTCAAGGGTGTCACCGGAGCCGCAATCACAGACAAGGGAGATATCAAGGCCAAGATCGAGCATTTGCGCACCATGACCGAGCTGCCGGTTGTGGTGGGTTTCGGCATCAAGGACGCAGCCTCTGCCGTCGACATGGCGAGCATCAGTGACGGTGTTATAGTGGGAAGCGCTCTTGTGGACGCCATCTCGCGTCTGCGAAAGGGAGGCGGGGCGACGTCGGATGATCTGGCTGCTACTGTTGATGTCATACTGTCGATCCGTCGTGCTATAGACAACATTAAATAATACATATATCAAATTGATTTTATTGTTTAAATTTTGATTCAAGGAAGTCTCTCATGAGTTGGATCAACAAAATTCTTCCTTCAATCCGTAGCTCCGGTGCAGCCGATGGGACGCCTGGCAAGCAACGCGCCAGTGTGCCCGAAGGACTGTGGAAAAAGTGTCCGCGCTGCGAGGCAGTGCTCTACCGGCCCGACCTGGAGCGTAACCTGGAGGTCTGCCCCAAGTGCGACCATCATTTGCGCATCACGGCGCGCCGCCGTTTGGAGTTGTTTCTCGATCCGGCCGGCCAGGTCGAACTTAATGCCGACATGGAACCGATCGACATCCTCAAGTTCCGCGATCTGAAGAAGTACAAGGATCGCCTGACAGCCGCCCAGAAGGCGACAGGTGAGAAGGATGCCCTGATTGTGGTTCGTGGCACCGTCAACGGTGTGGAGATGGTGGTGGCCGCCTTCGAATTCGGCTTCATTGGCGGCTCCATGGGAGCTGTGGTTGGTGAGAAATTCACTCAGGCTGTCAATACCTGTATCGACAAGCGCTTGCCGCTGGTCTGCTTCTCCACCAGCGGCGGGGCCCGCATGCAGGAAGCCTTGATCTCCCTGATGCAGATGGCCAAGACATCGGCAGCACTGGCACGACTGCGCGAGAACGGCCTGCCCTATATTTCGGTGCTGGTAGATCCGGTATACGGCGGTGTTTCTGCCAGTCTGGCCATGTTGGGCGACATCAATGTGGCGGAGCCCAATGCGCTGGTAGGTTTCACCGGTCCGGACGTGATTCGCCAGACGGTGCGGGTAAAGCTCCCTGAAGGATTCCAGCGCAGCGAGTTTCTGCTGGAACACGGAGCCATCGACATGATCGTGCATCGCAAGGAGATGCGTGACCGCGTCTCGTCACTGCTTTCCAAACTCCTGCATCTGTAAGCCGATGACAGTGATTCGCAGCCTTGCCATGCAGGTGCCTTGAATACGTATGCCGACACTAGCGCAGTGGCTCGACAGAATTCAGGCGCTGCATCCCAGGGAGATCGACCTGGGCTTGCAGCGCGTCCGAGAGGTGGCGCGCCGACTCGGCGTGTGCAAGCCCGCTCCCCTGGTGATTACCGTGGCCGGCACCAACGGCAAGGGCTCGACAGTGGCGATGCTGGACGCCATTCTGCGCGCCGCCGGCCGGCGAGTCGGTACCTGCACTTCGCCCCATCTCCATGTTTACAACGAACGCGTGGGCCTTCACGGCCAGCCTGCGACAGACGCGCAGCTGTGCGCCGCCTTTGATCGGATCGAGGCAACGCGTGACGATATTTCCCTGACTTATTTCGAGTACAGCACTCTTGCCGGCCTCTGGTTGATCGCTCAGGAGCAGGTCGATGTCGCAGTCTTGGAAATCGGATTGGGCGGACGCCTTGATGCCATCAATCTCGTTGACCCGGACATTGCCATCATCACAAGCATCGGTTTGGACCATATGGAGTGGCTGGGAGATACGCGCGAAGCCATCGGGCGAGAGAAGGCCGGGATCTTTCGCTCGGCCACGCCGGCCCTGTGTGGTGATCTCGAGCCGCCAGTGACCATTATGGAAGAAGCCCGGCGACTCGGCGCACCCCTGCAGCTGCAAGGCGCGGATTTCGGATTCGAAAAGGGCGATGCAACCTGGCGCTGGTGGGGACGGGATGGTGCGGGAGCTCCGCTGGTCTGGGATGATCTGCCATTGCCAAACCTCGATCTGCTCAATGCGGCCACCGTGTTGCAGGCGTTGCAATGCTTGGCATCACCACCGTCTCGCGACTACGTCTGCTATGCGCTTGACGGCCTCGGCCTGATGGGGCGTTACCAGCGCATCGTGGACTCGCGCCACGCCGCCCAACTGCGCGTCGATGTTGCTCACAACCCGCACGCGGCGTCACTGTTGCGGGAGAAGCTAAGTCACTTCAGGCAACAGGCCGGCCCTGCCTCGCGCGTTCATGTCGTGTTGGCCATGATGGCCGACAAGGATCAGTGCGGCTTCTACAAGGCCTTAGAATCCGCAGTGGACTTTTGGTATATTGCCGCATTCGCTGAAACCCGCGGTCTGGGTGCGCAGGCGCTGTTCGAATTGATACAGGCACAAGGCGCGCAAGTACTGGGTCCGCATCTGAGTGTAGCTGAGGCATACGAGCGCGCCATGGCCTGCGCCGTCGAGACCGATCTGGTGCTGGTGACGGGGTCCTTCGTCACTGTCGCCGATGTCGTTCGGCATGTGCATGCGGCGGGCAGCAATCCAACACCGTCTGACAGTGCGCACTGAGCCGCTGGCAGACGATACCAAGGGGCACTATTGGTTTGGACCAGAGCAGAAAGCAAAGAGTCGTTGGTGCCGTCGTGTTGCTGATTGCAGCTGTGGTCATCCTGCCGATACTGTTCGATGGACAGGGCAGTTACCAACTTCCGCTGGAAAGTCGCGTCCCTCCCGCTCCGCCGTTTCCCGAAGTGCCTCGCATCGAAGCTGTTCGCCCCGAGATTGCTGCTGACTCCGATCATTTAAGCTTCCAGCCGGACGCTGAGCCGGCAGATGCCGTGGTTCTTGCATCGCCGGCGTCTCCCGCCGATGGATCGAATTCTGCCCCCCAGCCAACGCCAACGCTCGCAGTCGTCGAGTCTGATCCAGTCATTGACTCCGTTACCACGGCGGTGGTCCCGGTCGTGCCACCGCCCGTGCTCGACAGTGACGGACTCCCTGAAGGCTGGAGTGTGAGACTCGCGTCCTTCGCCAGTGCCGCCAACGCCGGGGCA
>Ga0255221_1000129_pt1 | contig 18548 bp, 16 predicted proteins | sample Miss_Colum_RepC__FD_183020 | JGI IMG/M metagenome (GOLD analysis project Ga0255221, IMG submission 183020) | Freshwater microbial communities from Mississippi River, Louisiana, United States - Miss_Colum_RepC_8d | ecosystem: Environmental > Aquatic > Freshwater > River | place: USA: Louisiana...
GTCGGCCCTGTCTTTGCTCACCAGGGCGCGTAAAGACACAACTCGCTGTACCAAAGCAATCACCATACGTGGTGATCAGCACATCTGCAATACTTCGGCGATAAGTGCCGCCTGGCCCTGGCGGCCTGGAGCGGCGAAACTCGGCAATGGCCTGATGCCCAACAAGGTGCTCTTTTACATGCGTGCCGAAACGGATCGTGCGCTCATCGAAAAAAAACAATTCATTTAAGCGATCGATATGATTTGTAACTAAAGCCTCTTCATAGTCATAGAAGGCTTTGCTTAGTGAGGCAAGAACATCGGGCCGATTAATGTCCATCGTTATAGCTGCTGGGTGCTCAAAGACTGAAATCCTAAACTAAAAAGACGAGGCAAGAAGGCTTGCCTGATTCCCAGTGCTGTGATGCAATGGCCATTGAAAATAAATAAAAACAGTTTCACCAACGATCAAAACACCGGAGGAGTCATGATGCGTCGCATCAAAACAATCGTAAGGTCTATCGCTACAGCCATAAGTTTGTCGATTGCAAGCGCAAGTGCGCTGGCACAACAGACGATTCAAGTCGCCTACATTGATCCCTTATCAGGGGGCGGTGCAAGTATTGGCGAACATGGACTTAAACACTTTCGCTACATCGCTGATCAGCTCAATACTGCAGGCGGCGTGCTCGGCAGAAAGTTTGAAATCGTAGCCTTTGATGGAAAAACGAATCCGCAAGAAAGTATTGTTCAAGCGCAAAAAGCCATCGACCGCGGGATTCGAATCATCACGCAGGGCAACGGATCATCGGTTGCTGCAGCACTTTCTGAATTTGTTGCAAAGCACAATGCCCGCAATCCAGGCAAGGAAGTTATTTACTTGAACTATGCAGCGGTCGATCCTTCGCTGACCAATGATAAGTGTAACTGGTCGCATTTTCGATGGGATGCCGATTCCGATACCAAGATGGCAGCGCTTACAAACTTCATGAAGGCGAGGCCCGGTGTTAAGAAGGTCTACCTGATCAACCAGGACTACTCTTTCGGGCACTCGGTTCGCGCTCAGGCAGTGGCCATGCTCAAGGAGAAACGACCCGACGTTCAGATCGTTGGTAACGAGTTACATCCCCTACTCAAGATCAATGACTTTGCTCCCTATATTGCAAAGATCAAAGCTTCGGGTGCTGACTCGGTCATCACCGGAAACTGGGGACAGGACATTGCGCTGCTGCTTAAAGCAGCAGCCGATGCAGGCCTTAAAGTCGACTGGTATACCTACTATGCCGGTGGGGCTGGCGGACCGACGGCAATCAAGCAAACGGGGCTGGCCGATCGTGTTTTCGCAGTTGTTGAGGGTCATGCCAACGTGCCACATCCGCCATCGCAGGCCATTGAGGCTGACTTCCGTCCTCGCACGGGACAGGCAGTTTGGTATCCACGAGCGTTTAATCAGATGTATATGCTATCTGAAGCAATAAAAGCTGCCGGTGCAGTGGATGCAAAAAAGATCGCTCAAAAACTTGAGGGCATGAGGATTACGACGCATAACGGCGGTGTGGGATACATGCGAACCGATAATCACCAGTTCATCCAAGATATGTTTATCGCCTCATTCGGACCGCTACCCGCCGGCGCAAAGTATGACGAAGAAGGCACAGGTTGGGGATGGAAGACTTTAGGGAAAGTCGAAGGCAAAGATACCGAGCTCGCTACCACCTGCAAGATGAGCCGTCCCTACTAGACGCGTTTTTAGAACGCTGGCAGATTCAGGTTTCTGAGGACGGCCATGCTTGAGCTGATTCTGTTTTCAAGCCTTAACGGTGTCCTGTACGGCATGTTGCTGTTCATGATGGCGGGCGGGCTGACGCTCATCTTTTCGATGATGGGCGTTCTCAACTTTGCGCACGCGAGCTTTTACATGCTTGGTGCTTACTTTGGCTTTGAAATCGCCAAGCATCTTGGCTTTTGGATTGGCCTATTCGTTGCCCCACTACTCGTTGGGCTTGTCGGCGCATTGATAGAGCGTTTTGGATTGCGGCAGGTTCACAAGCATGGCCATGTCGCTGAGCTCTTGTTCACCTTTGGGCTCGCCTTTGTGATCGAAGAAGTGGTTCAGATGATTTGGGGCAAGCTGCCGGTTGATTACCGTGTCCCAGAGGCCTTGGATTTTGTGGCCTTCACCATGTTCGGAACAACATACCCGGCTTACAAGGTCTTTATGCTAAGCATAGCGATTGGTATGTTTATCGCATTGTTATGGGTTTTAACCAAGACAAGGGTCGGCCTAATTATCCAGGCTTCGCTCAGTCACCCCCACATGGTTGCCATGCTAGGACATAACGTACCGCGTATTTTTATGTTGGTATTTGGAGGCGGATCGGTACTGGCCGGGCTCGCCGGTGTGATTGCGGGCCCTGCGCTGGTCACACAGCCCTCGATGGCAGCGCTTCTTGGGCCGATTCTATTTGTCGTTGTGGTGCTCGGTGGCCTCGGTTCGCTCACAGGCGCGTTTGCTGCTTCGTTGCTAATCGGCTTAGTGCAGACCTTCGCGGTAGCGATTAATGTTTCCTTATCCGATGTTTTTGCATTTATGCCCTTTAATCCACAAGTGGGTACGGTTCTTGGCGATCTATGGAGCGTAACCGTGGCACAGGTGGCGCCCGTCATACCTTATCTTCTCTTGATCTTGATTTTGATCTTCCGACCTACGGGTCTCATGGGCAATCGGGAAACATAGCATGAAGCGTTATGCAATTTGGCCCCTGGCAGCGCTTGTTTTGTTAGCCCTACCCTTTGTCTTCGACTCGGGCACCTCATTAACGAAAATGAGCCTCATGTGCATCATGGCGGTCTTTGCTCTCAGCTACAACATGCTGCTCGGACAAACCGGCATGCTTTCATTTGGTCACGCTGTGTATTACGGGCTAGCTGGCTTCATGTCGATTCATGCGCTACAAATACTGGCAGGGCCTTCGGCATCGATGCCTTTAATCGTCGTACCGATCGTAGGCGCTGTGACTGGTTTGCTTTTCGCGCTTATTTTTGGATGGGTTTCGACCAAGCGCGCTGGCACTGCTTTCGCGATGATTTCGCTCGGACTTGGCGAGCTTGTCGCAGCTTCGTCGCTGATTATGCGTTCGTTTTTCGGCGGCGAGGAAGGGGTTAGTGCGGATCGCTCTAAGCTTGCAGCTTGGCTCGGCCTAGACTTTGGCGCCCAAATTCAAGTCTATTATCTCATCGCAGCGTGGACTTTTTTTGCGGTCCTAGCGATGTTTGCGATCACCCAAACGCCATTCGGACGGATGGCCAACGCTGTTCGCGAGAATCCAGAGCGCGCGGAGTTTATTGGGTACTCGACCCAAATGATTCGCTTTATCTCCTTTTGTCTTTCAGGCACTTTCGCTGGGATCGCGGGCGCACTTGCAGCGATCAATTTTGAGATCATGAATGCGTTGTCTGTAAGCGGTGCACAGTCCGGTGCTGTGCTTCTGATGACTTATATCGGCGGCGTTGGACATTTCCTCGGCCCCATTCTGGGCGCCATGCTGATTACAGCCTTGCAAATTTCTCTTAGTGACTACACCGGCGCATGGATGCTCTACTTTGGGCTAATGTTTATACTTGTAGTGATGTACCTGCCAGGAGGACTTGCCGGTTTGATCATGGCCCATGAACCCGTCGTTCGAGCCGGCCACCTGCAGCGTCTCATTCCAGCCTATCTTCTGGCAGCAGTACCAGCAATAATTTGCCTGTCCGGTGCCGTTGCAATTGTTGAGCTAGCTCACCATGCGCTTGTAAAAGCTGCGACCGAGGGCCCTCAAATGTCCGTCATAGGTATTGAGTTTTCGAGTAAAGCACCCATCCCCTGGCTTGTTGCGATAGGACTTTTTGTGACCGGTTTGCTCCTGAGCCGTATGACCTGGCCGCGTGTTAGGGATGCATGGTCTGAGGTTCATTTGCTGATGAAACAATCATGACAGCGACAATCGATCAGCCACAGCAATCGCCCACAGCGGAGAAGGCGTCGAGCGCGCTGCAATTGCGTGATGTGCGTAAGCAGTTCGGCCAAACGGAGATTATTCGCGGCGTCGACTTGGAAGTCCAGACTGGGAAGCGACACGCACTGATCGGGCCCAATGGTGCGGGAAAATCAACCCTATTCCATTTAATCAGTGGACGAATTGCCTTGAGTTCAGGCGATATTGCTGTGCTTGGACAAAGCATCGTCGGCAAGCGGCCCTTCGAGATCAATCGGCTTGGGCTTTCGCGAAGTTTTCAAGTCACCAATATTTTTCCTCGCTTAACCGTTTTTGAAAATATTCGTTGCAGCGTTTTATGGCAAATGGGTCACCGATATGCTTTCTGGTATGGCGTATCGAAACTAAAAGCTGTCACCGAGCGCTGCGAACAGGTGATGGATCAGATCAACTTAAGCCAGCGAAAAGATACAGCAGCGGGCGTGCTCACCTATGCCGAACAACGAGCGCTCGAAATTGGGCTTGCGATCGCTGCTGATCCAAAGATCATCATTTTGGATGAGCCAACCGCTGGGATGAGTCGATCGGAAACTGCTTATGCTGTTGATTTGATCCGCAAAGTGAGCGAGGGCAAGACCTTGTTCATGGTAGAACACGATATGAGTGTCGTATTTGGGCTTGCCGATCGAATCTCTGTGCTTGTTTATGGCCAGGTCATCGCAAGCGACACACCGGAACGCATCAGAGGCAATCAAGCAGTCCGTGAAGCCTACCTTGGTCAGGCAGAAGAGCATACCGCCTAGGTTTATCATGCTAAATTCTAGACATTTTTAAGGTAAGCCCATGGCAGAGCCGATGCTCAAAGTGAGCGATTTGCACGCGTACTACGGCAAGAGTCATATTCTGCAAGGCGTGAGCTTTGATGTGTTTCCGGGCGAAATCGTGAGTTTGCTGGGCCGCAACGGTGTTGGCAGATCAACCACGATCAAGGCGATCATGGGGGATGTTGTCCCACAAGGCTCAGTACGCTTTAAGGGCAGGGAAATCGCTGGAATGAAGCCTCACGATATTGCCCATCTTGGACTTGGCTATGTACCGGAAAATCGAGATATTTTTCCTTCACTGACAGTGCGACAAAATTTATTGCTGGGCGAAAAACGAGGTGCAAAACAGCCTCGTTGGACGATGAGCGATATGTTTAAACTCTTTCCTCGGCTCGAAGAGCGCGCCGATACACCAGGAGGTGTTCTCTCAGGTGGAGAGCAGCAAATGCTGACGATGTGTCGCACCTTAATGGGAGACCCCGACCTCATTATGATTGATGAACCCACTGAAGGCTTAGCACCCATGATGGTTGCCTTAGTGGGGAAGCTACTTGCAGAGATTGCTCAACGAGGTATATCGATATTACTTGTGGAGCAAAAGCTGACCATTGCTTTAAAAATCAGCCATCGCCTTTATGTCATGGGCCACGGTCATATCGTCTTTGAGGGAAGTCCTCAGGACTTAGTGAATAACGATGAAATTCGGCAGGAATGGTTAGAAGTCTAGGGACGGTTACCAAGTAGACGATTTGAACGACGACGTCTCACCCGCCTGATCCATACAAGTTGTACCAGTACATAGCCAAGCACTGAAAACACGCAGGCGAAGATCAAAGCTCCAAGTGCCATAGGTTTGCCGATGCTGTCCATGTGGCCAACGATTAAATCAAACCATCCGGAAGTCCCGCCCTGGCTGACTTCGGATAAACCCGTACTTAACGCGGATCCCTGGTTGTCGCCTTTTTCGAGTGCAGAAGCATCATGCTGAGCAAGGGAAAGAATCCATCGTCCGAGCTCCCAAGCAGCGTAGTACACAGGCGGAAATGTTAAAGGATTATTAACAATCGTTGCCAAGGCGGCAGCAGGAATATTGGCGCGCAACCACATGGAAAGAACTGCAGCAAGTGGGATCTGGGCAATTGGAATCAGAAATGCGAAAAAAACGCCGATGCCAACCCCCAGGGAAACGCCCTTGCGGTGCATCCGCCAGAGTCGTGGGTGAAAAAGCCGTGGGCCCATCCAGTTCAGCCATCGATTATTTTGCATCGACTGCTGGCTTGGGAGCATCTTCTTGAGCCGGTCAATCATTGTCTTGAGATTTTTATGAATAGGCCACGATCATAGCGGTTGCCATGTCGAGCCTACCCTAATCCCCAAGACCTAAGGGCTATGATTCCGGTGAAAGCACCACCTGACCCGTATCCCTTGCATGGGCATTGGGTTCGGTGAGATATTGCGCCCCTTCATTGATGATTTGGAGAGTTGCATGAATAAGCAAAAAAGCTGCCTTGAAGGTCGCCGTCAAGTCCTGATAAGCGCTGCCGCCATACCCTTGGTTGCATTGCCCTCGGCGCCCCTGTTTGCGCAGAGCTACCCAACAAAGACGATTCGACTGATCTGTCCCTTCCCGCCGGGTGGCGCAGTCGATATCGCATGCCGGGCGCTTTCAGCCGAACTGAGCAAACAGCTTGGTACCACCGTCGCCGTCGAAAATCGTCCAGGGGCAGGCGGCAACGTAGGCCTGGTTGAGGCAGTCAAATCAGCGCCTGATGGCTATACGCTTTATATGTCAACCAGTGGTATTCAGGCAATCAATCCAGTGCTTTACAGCAAAATGCCCGCTGATCCAAATAAGGAGTTGGCGCCGATTTCAGCACTTGTTTCTTTAAATAATGTTTTGGTTTTACACCCGTCAGTAAAGGCCAATAACGTTAAGGAACTTATCGCTTATGCTAAGGCAAATCCTGGAAAGCTCACCTATGCATCGAGTGGTAACGGCACCTCAATTCACATGTCAGGGGAGATGTTCAAGGCGCTCGCTGGCGTCGACATGGTTCACGTACCCTACAAGGGCAGCGCACCTGCTGTAACAGACCTGCTCGGTGGCCAAGTGCAACTCATGTTTGACAACATCCCCTCTTCGCTACCTCATATCAAAGCTGGAAAATTGAAGGCACTGGCAACGACTGGAGCCAAGCGCGATCCTGCGCTTGCTGATCTGCCGACGATCGCCGAATCGGGTGTCAGCGGCTACGAATCCGATGTTTGGTTTGGACTGACGGCACCCGTTGCAACGCCCAAGGAAATCATTGCCAAACTCAGTGAGGAATGTCAAAAGGCGGTTAAGGCGCCTGCCTTTGTTAAGCGTATGACAGAGTTAGGCTACAACATGATTGGTACAAACCCTGAGAAGATGGCTGAGATGACAAAGGCAGCGATCACACGATGGGCGCCGATCGTCAAGTCATCGGGAGCAAAAGTTGACTAGATGTGTAGGTTTGTCGGCTGAGCCCTAATTAAAACCTATGGCAAAACCACCGTCGGTCGATATTGATTTAGGATCTTTTTCGGCAAACCCCTACCCGGCGATGGCGACGATGCGTCGCGATACGCCGGTAGCCTGGGTCAATCAGCTTGGTGCCATCGTACTCACCAGACATGCCCACATCACCCAAGCTGAGAAAGACATCGCCTTTTTCAGCTCCCATCAGCCGCAAGGGCTGATGACAAAGCTTATGGGCGAGAACATGATGAGAAAGGATGGCCCAGCACACCTTCGTGAACGAAAGCTGATGCTGGGCACGCTTACAACACGGCAGGTGCGAGAGCGGTGGATGGCTGTTTTTGAAGCGATCGCAGACGAGGTGTTAAGCGAGCTTGCACTTAAGAAAGAACCCGATTTGATGCGTGACTACGCACTTCCCTTTTCAGGACGTTGCCTACTCGCAATTACAGGATTAAAGGATTGTTCTTATACCGATCTTGATGCTTGGTCGCAGGCCATGATTGATGGCATTGCAAACTATAGCGGTGACGCTGCAGTCGAGTTAAAGTGCAAACAGGCAACTCGCGCAATCGATGATGCGATTGATCAGCATCTCTCTAAGATGTCAGACCACGCCGATGCAAGTCTGCTGAGCGTGATGCACCATGCGGGACTATCAGATGAGTCGCTCAAGGCAAACATTAAGCTCACCATTAGCGGTGGTCAGAACGAGCCCCGCGATGCGATTGGGGGTCTGCTTTGGGTGCTCCTTGCGCGCCCGCATCTTGTTCAGGCCATCGAGCAAGGTTCACTTGATTGGCGAGCGGTGACCGAGGAGTACTTACGATGGCTTTCGCCGATTGGCATGTCGCCCAGGCGAGCCGCGCGCGCTGGCCAATTTGCTGGCTTTGATATCGAGCCCGAGCAACGCATTTTCTTTCTTTTCAGCGCTGCTAACCGAGACGAAGCTGTCTTCGATCAGCCTGATTCATTTAATCCCTGGCGCGACAGTAGCGCTCATATCGCCTTTGGAGCAGGACCTCATTTTTGTGCTGGTGCCTGGGCTGCAAAAGCCATGATTGCCGATGTAGCCCTACCACGATTTTTTGCACGTTTTCCGAGGGCAAAGCTGGCGCAAGAACCGGAGTCGACGATTTTTCATGGTTGGGCTTTTCGCGGCCCGCTCGCGCTTCGAGCATTACTTTAATCAGCAAATGGCTTCATCGAGGCTCGAGACCTCGCCAGCAATGGTCACGCGCCGCATGTCACGACGCTCGAATTGATCGTTATAAGCTCTGCCACGGTGCATCGTTGCCCGGTTATCCCACATAACAAGATCAAAGCATGACCACCGATGCTGATACACACGATCGGGGCGCGTGGCCGCTTCGATCAAGTCACGTATAAGCATCAAGGCCTCGGGCCTTGGCATGCCCTCGATGCCCCCGATGTGAGAGGAAAGAAAAAGGCATACCCTACCAGTGGGTTGATGTCGGCGTACAAGGCGTTGACGAACTGGTGCAAAACGCAATTGCTCTTCCTCGGTAAAACCACTAAAGCCGAGCTGGGCTCGACTGAAAAGCAAGGAGTGCTCGCATATGAGTGGCATCAATGCATTGCCTTCTTTGGTACCAAGCGCCTCATAGGCGAGTCGCGTATCACAAAATTCGGTCTCGCCACCTTGACTTGGAATCTCTCGAGCATGCAAGAACGAGTACTTGGCCGGCTTGACTTTGAAGCTGCTATCGCTATGCCAGAGTCGATTACCGAGATTAAACATGCGACGGCGATCGTCGACCGCGAGAATCGTCCCAGCCTCATTGAGGTTAGAAATATCATTAAGTTGAGGGTGAGCCAAGCGATGCTTTTCAACCGCCACCGTTGCACGACTCGCTTCCATCTCACCGAAATAGCGCGCAAATCGAATCTGGGCTCCGTCGTCGAGCATCTGCTGTGCGAAAACCAGAACAGCAAAATGATCTATCGCCTGCTGAATGCTTGCAACCACCTCGGGACTCAAGGCCTGGCTTAAGTCAAGGCCATGAATCCGAGCACCGAATCCAGCTGTTAAGGATTCGATCTCAAAGGCTGAGGACTTAGTGTCAAAAAACATGCCAAATTCCTCTGTATCAGCTAAATTGTGCGTTAGGCAAGCGCTGTAGCGTCGGTGCTTGCTCACCTAAAAAATCAAGAGGAGACATACAAGCATGGAAAACATGCTCGATGCCTGCCGCAGAAACGGCAAGCGTAAACCTGAGGAGATATGCTTTTCAAGTCCAAAGCGCGATTGGCGTTTCGGGGACCTAGAATCGTTGAGTAATCGGCTGGCGCAAGCGATGCTTGCTCTTGAACTTGTGCCTGGCGACCGGATTGCCTGCCTGACCAAGCACACGACGCAATGTACAGCCATGACACTGGCGGCACAGAAAATTGGCGCCGTTTGCATGCCGGTTAATTGGCGCCTTGCGGCTAATGAGGTCAGTTATATACTTAATCATGGCCAGGCAAAAGTCCTGATGACCGATATCGAGTTTGTAAACATACTCAACGTGATTGAGTGCCCAAGTCTTAAAAAGATCGTACTTAGCGAGGATTCAATCGCCAACTCACCACCTCTGGATCATCGGCAATCCCTTGAGACTTGGGCGCAGGCCTTCCCCGATGATGATCCCGGCTACATGCCACACCCCCAGGAGACTGCACTTCAACTTTACTCGTCAGGGACAACTGGTCTGCCCAAAGGCGTTGAATTGAGTCATCGCTCGCTTAGTGCTGCATTTCAAGGTCCGGTTCCAGAAGCTATTTCCTATCGCGGTGAAGGCTCGATCATGCTCAACGCGCTTCCTAGCTTTCATATCGCCGGCATAGGGATTGCTCTTATGACATACAGCCTGGGTGGCAAAAGCGTTCTTGTTCCAGACTTCATACCAAACCATGTACTCGATGTGATTGTGGAGCATCGAATCACCCATGCCTTTCTCGTACCCGCAATGATCCAGTTTTTACTGCAGGTACCCGGTGCAGCAACCCGCGACTATAGTGCCCTGCAATGCTTATCCTACGGCGCATCACCGATAACCGATCAGGTGTTGGTAGAAGCCATGGCAACTTTTGCTTGTAAGTTTGTGCAAGTCTATGGTTTGACAGAGACAAGCGGAGCAGTCACAGCACTTGCAGCAGAGGACCATGTCAGCGAAGGCCCGAAGTCGGTGTTGCTTCGCTCAGCGGGCAAGCCAATTCTTGGGGTGAGCCTAAAAGTTGTCGATCATGAATCTGGTGAGACCTTGCCTGATGGCGAAGTGGGCGAAATCTGGATTAAGACCTTGCAAAATATGAAGGCTTACTGGCGCAATCCGCAAGCAACCAACGAAGCCTTTGTTGATCGCGATTCAGACGGACTTGGATGGTTTCGATCGGGAGATGCAGGATTTTTGCAAGACGGTTACCTTTTTTTGCACGATCGTATCAAGGACATGATTGTGTCAGGAGGCGAGAATATTTACCCTGCAGAGATCGAGAACGCCATGATGAAACATCCAGAGATCGCTGACATTGCAGCGTTTGGCGTGCCTGATGCACAATGGGGAGAGTCTGTAAAAGCGTGCGTTGTTTTAAAACCTGGATCTATGTATCACGATGATCTAAAGGCATCGTCCGCCGCCATTATTAGCTGGACACGGGATCGTCTTGCACACTTTAAATGTCCTCGAAGCATTGACTTTGTTGAAAGCATACCGCGCAACCCGAGTGGAAAAATTCTTAAACGGATTTTGCGTGAGCCTTACTGGCGTAACGAGCATCGCCAGATTCACTGATCGCTCGGTTCTGGACTTTTTGAGACTGGCGATTTCATACGAATGATATAGGCAGCAATGGCAAGAAGGAGTACAGCGCCAGCCTCATAAATCAGATTGATGGCGCTTGCCTCCTTGCCTTGCAAAATCACAAGACGGCAAAGAGCGGTCACTGCAATAAAGATGGGTATTGAGATTGGAATGGTACTGCTTTTATAAAAGGCTCCGACCATTCCTAGCACTTCAGCATAGATGAACATCAGCAACAAATCGGTCAGTTCAACCTTACCGGTAGAAAACACCTTAAGCATTTCCATGGCAACGCCATAAACCGTGAAACAGGCCACAAGTAGCAGAATGGCTTTCTCTGTTAATGCAATGACACGTTCCATGATTTAAAGCCTACCCGACGTCAACTGATGACTTAGCCTAATACTCCAAAGCGTGGCCCTTGATGTAGGTCTCCAAATACTTAATGTGCTGCTCTTGCTGCAACAAGAGCTCTTTCACGATATCGCCAACCGAGACCATACCAATGACTTTGTCTTGATTGACAACGGGCAAATGTCGAATGCGACGCTCAGCCATGATTTTCATGCAATGATCGGTAAGATCGCTCGGCGTGACGGTGATCGGCTCGCGTGTCATGACGGACGACAGCTTGACCGTTTTCGGGTCCAGTCCCAGGAAAAGCACCTTCATGGCGCAATCGCCTTGGGAAAGGATGCCTTCAAGACGTTCACCATCCATGACGAGCACAGACCGAATCTTGGTTTCGCGCATCAAGGCCAAAGCCTCAAAAACGGTGGCGGAAGATGGAAGCGAGAAAACTTTTGCGCCTTTACGGCTGAGACAATCGCGAACAGAAGACATGCTGAGTAATCCCTAAACGAGGACTTGGTGGGTCGACTTTGGCTGAACGACACACCGGCAAACTCCCTGTTTCCGCAGCTTTTTGCTGTCTAAGGCCGTCATAGTAGCCAGGTCAACCGCCGCAAACGCAAGTACCTGAGTTGATTGATCGGCTCATAGACAGTCGCGATTGGCAAGGTTTGGTGGCAGTCCGCATGCTTTATCTGTATGCAGCGCCCTGCGATTAGCTACTGCTTGGGTTCCTTACCTCACGAGAACCCAAACGATGATGAACGAAGGCAAGCCCACTGGTCCCCTGAGCAAGTCCCCACGCCTCCTAAGCAAGCCCACTGGTCCCCTCCTTGACCCCAAAAACGATTACGTCTTTAAGCGCCTCTTTACCCAAGCACCCGAGCTGCTCGTGTCGCTCATCAATGCGATCCGGGATCGTGAACCGCCGATCGCGTCCCTTGAGATCCTTAACCCCTACATTGATCCACAAACCCTAAGCGGTAAACATATCGTTTTGGATGTTTTGGCGGTTGATGTCGAGGGCAGGCGCTTTAATGTGGAAATGCAAGTTCAGCGTCATCGAGCCTGGAGCTCAAGGTCCTTGTACTACCTTGCCAAGCTTTTGAGCGGTCAGCTCAAATCCGGCGAAGGCTATGAGTCGCTCAGACCCGTGGTTGGGATCCACATCATCGATTTTGACTACTTCAATGTGCAAGAGGTGGTTCACGCCGCTAACGCGGTCAGTGGTACCGATCGTGTCAATGGCGAGCAGTACGTTTGGTGCTTTGCCCTTCGTGATCGGGATCAGCCGCAGATCACGATGGGCGAAGAGCTTCAATTGCACTTTCTGGAGTTACCCAAGGCTTTGCGGGTGCTGAGCGGGCCGTCGAGGGAAAACACGTTGAGGGCAAGTCCTGAGGTAAGAAGTGGCGACGGTGGAAGCGGCGACCCTGGACTTGTGTCCACAAACTTCGCCTCTGCCCTCGCTTTCTGGGTAAACTTTCTCAAACGTTGGCAGGAGGATCAAGTCATGTCGTCAATGAATCATCCACCGGTACAAAAGGCACTCAATATGCTCAGAGCGATGAGCGCCGATGAGATTGAGCAGCAGTTTGCCTTTGAGCGCGAGCGCGCGCTTTTGATTGAGCAGATGGAGTTGCATGCGGCGAGGGCCGAGGGTGAAACTGCGGGGATCCTTAAAGGCGAGGCTGCTGGGCTTGAGGAAGGCGAGGCTGCCGGGATTCTTAAAGGCGAGGCTGCGGGGATCCTTAAAGGCGAGGCTGCTGGACTCCAATTAGCCTTAGCACGGCTCATCGCAAGCGGCATGCCCGAGGATCAAGCTCGAGAAGTACTTGGATTAGCTAGGGATTTTGGAGCCTAGCATATCTCTTCTATTGTCACCGTCTCACGCTTAGTAGGCACTCCCTCATACCCCGAAACACAAGCGAGTTGATCCACGCCGGCTCTTGGCGAAGCTCAAGCCTTGTATAGCGCTCCAAAAATGCAGGAATGGCTACAGCGCCTTCCAGCCGGGCTAACGGAAAGCCAAGGCAAATATGTGTACCAAAGCCAAAGGCAAGATGGGGTGCGCCGTCTCGCCTAAGATCAAGTTGATCAGGCTCGGGGTAGGCTCTTGGGTCCCGATTAGCCGCATTGAGCATCATGAAGACCCGTTGCCCCGGCTCAAGATGCTCGCCGTGTATCGAAAAGCCCTCGCGAACAACACGAACCTGCGAGCCAGAAGGGCCATCGTAGCGAAGCAGTTCTTCGACCGCATTTGACGCCAATTTGCTGTCGCAGCGCAGATCAGTCATGGCATCTGGAAAGTGCATGAGAGAGTAGATCCCGTTAGCGATTAAATTCGTGGTGGTCTCATGCCCGGCAAAAAGCATCAGAATGCAGCTTGCAATGAGTTCGTCATCGCTAAACTGATCATCGGCGTCGCGGAGGTGAACAAGCTCACTGATGGCATCGCTCTGAGGATGAACTCGCCTCGACGCTATTAAGGCCTTGAAAAATGCTGCCATTTCCTTGGTTGCCTGCTCAGCTTTGTCATACTTATCAGAGCTCATGCGTGAACTTCCAATAAATAGCGCGATCTCATCTGACAGACGCTTTAATTCCCCTAGCTCATGGACTGGCACACCAAGCATCGCCATGATGACCAGACAGGGTAAGGGACCTGCATAATCCGCAATCAAGTCGATTTCATCATGCTCAGCCATTTCATCTAAAAGTTGCTTCGCTATCGCTTCAACCTGTGGGCGCATCGCCTGCATCGATCGGGCACTAAAGACCTTGCCCGTGAGTCTTCTCAGTCGCGTATGTTCGGGCGGATCCTTGAAGACCATCCATAAGGATAAATAGCGAATAATCTCCGATATGCGTGAGGCTTCAGATCCCGGTAAACTTTCAAAAAAAGGTCGAAGGCGATCTGATGACAAACGCTCTTTATCCAAGCACATAGCCTTCACATCGTTATACCTTGTAATCACCCAGGACCTCAGCCTATCGCTCCAATAGCAGGGCGCCTCATCGCGCATGCGCTGAAAAATCGGATAGGGATTTGCTAATACAGCGGGGTCCTCAGGTCTCCAATCGATTGACTGCACAGTCATCGCGAACGCTCCAAAATGTGGACTGCACAAACAGCTTCATCGAAACCCATAACACCACCTCCGTTTTCAATGAGACCTACCCTTGCCCCATAGGCCTGCCGCTTACCGGCTTCTTCACGCAATTGCAGGCAAACTTCATAGACCATGGATAGGCCTGTAGCACCGACTGGATGCCCCTTGCTGATCAGGCCGCCCGACAAATTCACTGGCAATCGCCCACCCAGACGAGTTACTCCCGAGGCCGCCATCTCTCCCCCTTTTCCGGACTCGCACAAGCGAAGCATTTCGAGTTGATAAAGTTCACAAAATGCTGTGGCATCGTGAAGCTCAACGATATCGATATCTTGCGGCCCAAGCCCACTGCGAGCATAAGCTTTATCTGCGGCTACTCGTGACAGACCCGGCTCATTGAGCATTCGATACTTGCCCCCTGAAAGTTGGGAGCTACAGACTCTCACAGCACGCCTTTGGGTATCCCCCGGCAGCGTCTTGAGCATCGATGCCGAACACAACAAGGCTGCTGCGGCCCCATCACCCATGGGCGAGCACATCGATCGTGTCAGCGGCCAACTTACCTCCCGATCCTCAAGCACTTCATCCACCGTGAGTTCGAACTGATACTGCGCCTTGGGATTGAGGCTGCCGTGGAAATGGCTTTTTGATGCAGCCTCTGCAATTTGGCGCTGGGTCGTTCCAAATGCTTTCATATGCCAGGCAGCCTGCATCGCATACGTGTCCATAAACAAAGTTCGTCCGGGTCCTGTTTCGAAAGGCTTGCCGCTTTCCTCGCCAGCCGCTTGGTAGTAGCGACGCCAGCGCTCGGGCTCTAACTGATCAATCCCTGTTGCAAAAATTGAAGCGACTCGCTCCGGTGCATCAGGGCTCACAAGCTTCTCAACACCTAAGGCAAGACTCATCTGCGATTCGCCCGAAAGAATGTCCTTGCAGGCACCATGAAAAGCGAACGATCCCGTGGCGCAAGCGCCTTCCACATTAATGATGGGCACGCGTTGGGCAAATAATCCTTCCTCAACCAGTGGTGTGAAGCAGACCTGGCCACGAATGCCGCCCTGACCCCACTGACCCATGCCGCAATTCCCAAACCATGCCTGCTCGATCCTCGATGAGTCATCCGGTGTAAGACCGGCATCTGCAATCACATCCAAATAAGCCTCTCGAACAAGTTGGTGAAACGACTTGTCCGCTTGCTTGCCAAAGGCTGTGCAAGCCGTTCCGATGATAAAAACATCACTCATTGAATCACTCCACTTTGATTATTCGGCTAACAAGCGCTCTCCGGTGATGCGAAGAGTCTGAGAAAGACTTCGGGTTTTGCTCTAAATATCCAAGCAGTATCGCGACCTCGATGAAAGTTTGCGTCATAGCCTCCAATAAAAAGCTCGCCGTCGGCCTCATCCTTAAATGGTGAAGCTGTAATCGTGCGCACAGCAACAAGCGCAGACTCCGATGGGAATGTATAACAGTTGACCTCGGTCAATCGGTAATTGTTTGGGCCCTTGCGGGCAACCACAATGGCACCAGCATAAAATCCTCCTTCACCCATCGCCTGGTTGCTAGCGGTCGGTGCCTCACGATCTCCAACCACGGCCTCAACACCAAAGAGTAGAATCGGTTCGCTTTCTAATGGCCCCTTTAGGGCATACATGTGGTTGTAAGCGCCTAAAACAAAGCGCACTGGTATGCCGCGCAGATGACGTTCGATTAAATCATCAAGGCAGCTTTCAACCACCGGCGCTTGGTAACGAAGCCAATCGGCCGGATCAGGATCGAGTCGCAAGATGCAAGCACGTGAGAACTTCCCAGGCGACCACAAGAACAGCAATGACTGCCCTTGCCCACTGGGGTTAGGAATCGCTGTCATACCCCGGATTCCTCCAACCGATGGCACCAATCCATCGGAGCCAACCGAAGCGAGGCTTGCAACGAGCTCGTAGCTCGGCCGCTCACCATCAATCCGACGATAAATATGAGAGCCTACGGACAAATGAAGCGCACCGTTAGCTTCTATCATTGATAGCGCTCTAATCGGAAGAGGACCAAACTCCGGAGCACGATCCCAATGAAGTTTAAGCGTTTGTGGCTCGACCAAGCTGCCCGACCAAATGCCATGGGTCCCGGCCGCGATAAACAAGCGATCAACCCCGGTTCGCTTATCGTGATAAAGCGTGATCACCCTCACCGAATTCGCAACGCCTCGCTCGCCCAGCGGCCCTTTGACCAGCGGTATCTTGGTCCACCGAGCACGAGCGTCGTCACGCTGAAAAAGATTAATGCCAGCCTGACCATTGCCTTCAAACGCTGCCGCAATCAGCATATCAATCGGCTCGTCTAAAGCTCGCCCTTGATGGTCGGTTGTAAAACGTACCGAGGATAGCGACTCAATACGCAAATGCTTATCGAACATTGCATCGACCTGCCAGCCTTCGGCAACAGCATCAAGACGCAAAACTTGACCCCAAGGAATCGGCCTGGCTTTGCCTCCATACCATTCATGGTCCTCATCCATCCAATAACCATTGGCCGCAAAAAGTGCGCCGCGGTGTGCAACAAGATGGAGAATTTCAGACCCTCCCGCTCGGCGTCCCAGCTTATCTGTACAACCTGCTCGATAACTCAGCTTCCAGTCTCCTCTTGCTGACTTGGCCGTTTCTTCGATATGCTTAGTGGAACATTCAAGCGAAGCTGTTACAGATGTTGGATGCTGTAAGCTCGAACATGCCGCCAGGAGGCAAAAGCTTGCGAGCAACAAGGGCCAATTGGATAGACGCTGCGGCATATGTAATGATTCTAGCCTCTTACGCTGCCTCAGATTCCATTGAGAGTGACCATGCCCATCGACTCGCCCCAGGTGTTCATTCCGGATTTATTGCGCTCTCATGCTCGCTACCGGCCACAACACGAGGCACTCGTCTGTGGCAGTCAGCGTCTGACTTGGGCCGAGTTCGGTCAATCGATCGATCGCGTCGCAAGGCGATTGCAAGCACTTGGCGTTGGGCGCGGGTGCCAGATTGCTGTGCTGATGAACAATCGCGTTGAGCTACTCACGGCGATCTTCGGGATCGTTAGTAGCGGCGCATGCGTGGTGCCATTGTCTGGATTACTGACCGCAGAACAAAGCTTAGGACTAATTCGAGATAGCGATGCTGTCGGACTGATGGTATCTCAAGAATACGCTGAGAAGCTTCTTAGTACTTCAAACGCCGACGACACAACAACCGCTCAAAACAAGCTGAGTCTGCATTGCCCTGCGCTTCGGGACGAGCTCTTGGTTGTCGTCACCGGCAATAACTTCGCTGCGAGCACTCAGACCCTCAACGGCGTTCAAGCCTCTGATCCGCTCAAGTCTTGCTATGAGCCCTTTATCGCATGGACTGACTGGTTAAGCCAGGGTCACCAAGATCCGGTGCTCACACGAACCTATGAAGCCAGTGATCCATTTAATATTATTTATAGCTCAGGTACGACAGGCCTACCAAAGGGCATTGTTCAAAGCCATGCCGCTAGACTTCATTGGGCCTGGTCAAACAGCCTCGAGATGGGATTTTCTCAAGCTTCACGGGTACTCACAACGACGGCGCTCTATTCAAACGGTACATGGCTGATGATGCTGCCCGCGTTATTTTGCGGCGCGAGTCTAATTGCCATGCAGCAATTTGATCCCATAGCCTTTCAATCGATTGTTAAATCGGAGCGTATTACCCACAGCTTTATGGTACCAACGCAATACCTGATGCTGCTTGAGCATCCAGCGTTCGATCCTGGAGCTTTCGATACGATTGAAGTGCTGCTTTGCGCGGGATCGCCCTTGCGCCGGGATGTTAAGCAACGAGTGATCGAGAAACTTGGCAATCGGTTAATAGAACTTTACGGTTTCTCCGAGGGCTTTGCCACCATGCTTAAGCCTGCGCGCCAGCACGATAAGTTTGACACGGTTGGCACACCGGTGATTGGCTTTGAGCTTGCGATTGTCTCCGAGGACGGGCAGG
>Ga0255221_1000135_pt1 | contig 18126 bp, 14 predicted proteins | sample Miss_Colum_RepC__FD_183020 | JGI IMG/M metagenome (GOLD analysis project Ga0255221, IMG submission 183020) | Freshwater microbial communities from Mississippi River, Louisiana, United States - Miss_Colum_RepC_8d | ecosystem: Environmental > Aquatic > Freshwater > River | place: USA: Louisiana...
CGGTACGGCTGTACAGCGGTGGTGCCTGGCACGAAGCCGCGCTGGTGGTGCGCGAAGACCTGCGCCCCGGCGACGAGGTGCAGGGCCCGGCCATCATTGCCGAAAAGAACGCGACCACGGTGGTGGAGCCCGAGTGGCTGGCCCGCCTGACCGAGCTGGACCACATCGTGCTGGAACGCCGGGTGCCGCGTGCGCAGACGTTTGCCGTGGGCACCACGGTCGACCCGGTGCTGCTGGAGGTGTTCAACAACCTGTTCATGAACATCGCCGAGCAGATGGGCCTGCAGCTGCAGAACACGGCCTACTCGGTCAACATCAAGGAGCGGCTGGACTTTTCGTGTGCGCTGTTCAGCGCCGAGGGGCATTTGATCGCCAACGCGCCGCACATGCCGGTGCACCTGGGCTCGATGGGCGAGAGCATCCAGACCGTGATCCGCGAAAACGCGGGCCGCATGCAGCCGGGCGACGTCTATGTGCTCAATGACCCTTACCACGGGGGCACGCACTTGCCGGACGTGACGGTCATCACGCCCGTGTTTCTGGATGGCATGGCCGAGCCGGTGTTCTATGTGGGCTCACGCGGTCACCACGCGGACGTGGGCGGGCTTACGCCGGGCTCGATGCCGCCGTTCTCGACCCGCATCGAAGAGGAGGGCGTGCAGATCCAGAACTTCAAGCTGGTGGACTGCGGGCACCTGCGCGAGGCCGAGATGGTGGCGCTGCTGCAAAGCGGCCAGTACCCCAGCCGCAACCCTCAGCAGAACATGGCCGATCTGAAAGCGCAGATCGCTGCCAACGAGAAAGGCGTGCAGGAACTGCGCCGCATGGTGGAGCAGTTCAGCCTGCCTGTTGTGCAGGCCTACATGCGCCATGTGCAGGACAATGCCGAAGAATCGGTGCGCCGCGTCATCACGCGCCTGAAAGACGGCCACTTCACCCTGCCGCTGGACAACGGCGCGCAGATCCAGGTGGCGGTACGGGTCAACGGTGCACAGCGCAGCGCCGAGATCGACTTCACCGGCACCAGCGCACAGCTGTCCAACAACTTCAACGCGCCGCGTGCGGTGTGCATGGCCGCCGTGCTCTATGTGTTCCGAACGCTGGTGGATGACGACATCCCGCTCAACGCGGGTTGCCTCAAGCCGCTCAAAGTGACCATTCCCGAAGGCTCCATGCTCAACCCCTTGCCGCCGGCCTCGGTGGTGGCGGGCAATGTGGAAACGTCCACCTGCATCACCAATGCGCTGTTTGGCGCTTTGGGTGTGATGGCGGGCAGTCAGCCGACCATGAACAACTTCACCTTCGGCAATGCACGCTTGCAGTACTACGAGACGATCTCGGGCGGCAGTGGTGCGGGTGGACGATTCGACGAGTGGGGCGCACTCGTGGGGGGCTTTGATGGCACTTCGGTGGTGCAGACCCACATGACCAACTCGCGCCTGACCGATCCGGAAGTGCTGGAGTTCCGCTTTCCGGTGCGGCTGGAAAGCTACGCGATCCGGCAAGGCTCGGGCGGCGCGGGCCGCTGGAAGGGCGGCGATGGTGGGGTGCGCCGCATTCGCTTTCTGGAGCCGATGACGGCCGGCATCCTGTCTAACGGTCGGGTGCATCCGGCCTTTGGCGTCGGGGGCGGACAGCCGGGCCAGCCTGGCATCAACCGCGTGGTGCGCGCATCCGGCCAGGTCGAGGAGCTCGCCCACATTGGTCAGACCGAAATGGCGGAGGGCGACATTTTTGAAATCCACACACCGGGTGGTGGCGGTTACGGCGCAAGCTGATCAGTGTGCACGGGACGGCGGATAAGTCTGTCCCTGTACCCGCAAGCCTTGTTCGGACAGCTGCGAGGCTTTCTTCGGGCCCATGCCTGGCGTGCGTTTCATCAGGTCTTTCCAGTCCCGGAAAGGCTGGCGCTCGCGTTCCTCGAGGATGCGTCGGGTGGTGGCGGGCCCCAGGCCGCGCAGGCCGTCAAGGTCGATCTCGCGGGCTTGCGCGATGTCCACGGTCTGGGCGCCGGACCCAAAGGCGGCCAGCAGCAGCCCCAGTGCGAAGTGGTGCTTCATGTTGTTCTCCCTGATCAGATTCATGGATCTTCGCGTCAAACCCGAGTAAGACAGACCATTGCCTGCGAGGATGGTCAAGCATTTGACCAAAGAATGAAGCTTCTGTCTGTCATTCCCCGGCTTGACCGGGAAATCCAGGAACCATGGGCACAGGTCAGAGTTCTTCGACCCGGCGGGGCGGGTAGCTGTCCCAAGCCTGGCAACCCGGACAGTGCCAGAAATGCTCTTTGGCTTCAAAGCCGCAAGCCGCGCAGCGGTAACGGGCCAGAGGGCGTGCGGCTGTGTCCAATGCCTTCTGAACAGCAGCAGGCACTGCTTCCTGTGCCGGCGCAGCCGCCAGCCAGCGTGAGGCGGCGAGCAGCGAGGCGTGCTTTTGCAGGTGCTGCAGGAAAGGCTGCCGGGTCTCGGCGGTAGTTTGTCCGCCCAGGGTGACCATGGCCTCGAGCACATCCAGGCTGGCTTGCTGTTGGTAGAAATCCTGCAGCAACTGGCGCGCAGCCGCTTCCTGGCCGCAGGCCTGCGCGGCCTTGGCCAGGGTGGCCGCTGCCAGTGGGGCAGTGGGGTCCGATTGTTCGAACAGGGGACGCAGTGTCTGCAGGCAATCCGAGGCTTGCTGGCGGGTGAGCAGCAGCTGGCCGAGCAGGATGCGTGCGCGTGGGGCCTGGGGAATGTCCCGCACCGTGTCCTGCAGCAGTGTGAGGGCGCGCTCCAGATCGCCTTGAGAGAAGGCTTCGCGGGCCTGTTCGCAGCGATAGTGGGCTTGGCGGACGCTGAAGTTGGCTTCGCCCGAGCGCTCCAGCAGTTCGGCCACCTGCGCGGCCTGCGGCCATTCGCGCGAGCGTTCGTAGATGGCCAGACGTGCCAGGCGCGCCTGGCCTTCGTAAGGACTGCCTTCGAGCTTGCGCAGCGCGTCTTCGGCCCGATCGAGCAGTCCGGCCTTGAGGAAGTCCAGCGCCAGCCCGTGCTGGGCGCGCTGGCGATCGGCACTGCTCAGGTCGGCGCGGGCCAGCAGGTGTTCGTGCACGCGCACGGCGCGGTCGTATTCGCCACGACGGCGAAACAGGTTGCCCAAGGCGAAATGCAGCTCCGAAGTGTCGGGGTCGTTCTGTACGGCTTCGATGAAGGCGTCGATGGCCTGGTCCTGCTGTTCGTTGAGCAGGTAGTTCAGGCCCTTGAAGTAGGCGCGTGGCGCCTGGCGGTTGGCAATGCGCAGCTGGCGCAGGTCCAGCCGCGAGGCGATCCAGCCCAGGGCGAAGGCCAGCGGCAGGCCGATCAGGATCCAGGTCAGGTCAAGCTCCAACGTGGGTCTCCGGTTCTGCAGGGGAGGTGGGGGCAGGCGCTGCCACGGGTTCCTGGGCTTGACGAGCGGCCTGGCGCTGGCGCCACCAGCGCGGCACCATGCCCAGCACGCCCACCGCCACGCCCAAGGCAAAGGCGGTCAACACGACCAGGATGGTCGGGGCTTGCCAGAAGGTGCCGAAAAAGAAATGCACGCGGGTTTCCTGCTGGTTGTTCAGTGCGAACGCAAACAGGGTGAAGAAGATGATGGCTTTCAGTACCCACTGAAGCAGCCGGAGCAGACGTTTCATGCAGGGCCTCGCAAGTGGACCGATTCTAGCGGGCAGACCCGTCTGTGACAGGTTGCCGGTCGGTGCTCTGCCGCTTATTCGGCGGCGGGCTGAACAGATGGGGTGGCCGCGTCAACGGCTTCGCGCAGGGCTTTGCCTGGCTTGAAATGGGGCACGCGCTTTTCCGGAATCATCACGGTCTCGCCGGAGCGCGGGTTGCGGCCCACACGGGGAGGGCGTCGGTTGATCGAGAAGCTGCCAAAACCACGGATTTCGATGCGGTGGCCGCGCACCAAGGCCTCGCTCATGGCGTCGAGCACCGTTTTGACGGCCAGTTCAGCGTCGCGGTGGGTGAGCTGCGAAAAGCGCGCAGCCAGTTCTTCAACGAGGTCGGAGCGGGTCATGGGGTTACTCGCGTGGTGCAGTGTCAGGCTGCGGCTCGGCAGACTCAAAAAAGCCTGCCCCGAGGGGCAGGCTTTTCAAGACTGAAAGCGCAGGCAATCAGTTGTTGTCCAGCTTGGCGCGCAGCAGGGCGCCCAGGCTGGTGGTGCCGGCGTTACCGGTGTTCTGGCTCAGCGAAGCCATGGCTTCTTGCTGGTCGGCCTGGTCCTTGGCGCGGATCGACAGGGAGATGCTGCGGCTCTTGCGGTCCACATTGGTCACCACGGCGTTCACTTCGTCGCCTTCCTTCAGGACGGTGCGGGCGTCTTCCACGCGGTCAGCAGAGATTTCGGAGGCGCGCAGGTAGCCCACCACGTCATCGCCCAGGTCGATTTCAGCGCCCTTGGCGTCCACGGTCTTGACCTTGCCGGTCACCACGGAACCCTTGTCGTTGACCGACACGAAGGTGGAGAACGGGTCTCCGTCGAGCTGCTTGATGCCCAAGGAGATGCGCTCGCGGTCCACGTCGATGGCCAGCACGATGGCTTCCACTTCCTGGCCCTTCTTGTACTCGCGCACGGCTTGCTCGCCGGCTTCGTTCCAGGACAGGTCGGACAGGTGCACCAGGCCGTCGATGCCGGCAGCCAGACCCACGAACACGCCGAAGTCGGTGATCGACTTGATCGGGCCCTTGACGCGGTCGCCGCGCTTGGTGTTCTGGGCGAATTCCTGCCAGGGGTTGGCACGGCACTGCTTCATGCCCAGGGAGATGCGGCGCTTGTCTTCGTCGATCTCCAGAACCATGACTTCGACTTCGTCGCCCAGGGACACGATCTTGGACGGGGCCACGTTCTTGTTGGTCCAGTCCATTTCAGAGACGTGCACCAGACCTTCGATGCCCGGCTCGAGTTCCACGAACGCACCGTAGTCGGCGATGTTGGTGATCTTGCCGAACATGCGGGTACCGGTGGGGTAGCGGCGGCCAACGCCCATCCAGGGGTCGTCGCCCATCTGCTTGAGGCCCAGAGACACGCGGTTCTTCTCGGTGTCGAACTTGAGGATCTTGGCGGTGATTTCCTGACCGGCAGTGACCACTTCGGAAGGGTGACGCACACGGCGCCAAGCCATGTCGGTGATGTGCAGCAGGCCGTCGATGCCACCCAGGTCCACGAAGGCACCGTACTCGGTGATGTTCTTGACCACGCCGGTGACGATGGCGCCTTCTTTCAGGGTTTCCATCAGCTTGGCGCGCTCTTCGCCCATGGAGGCTTCGATCACGGCGCGGCGGCTCAGCACCACGTTGTTGCGCTTGCGGTCGAGCTTGATGACCTTGAATTCCAGGGTCTTGTTTTCGTAGGGGGTCAGGTCTTTGGTCGGACGGGTGTCGACCAGGGAGCCCGGCAGGAAGGCGCGGATGCCGTTGACGAGGACCGTCAGGCCACCCTTGACCTTGCCGCTGGTGGTGCCGGTCACGAAGTCGCCGGATTCCAGCGCCTTTTCCAGGGCCAGCCAGGAAGCCAGACGCTTGGCGGTGTCACGCGACAGGATGGTGTCGCCGTAGCCGTTTTCGATGGAGCCGATGGCCACGGAGACAAAGTCGCCGACCTGGACTTCGATTTCACCCTGATCGTTCTTGAATTCGTCGATGGAGACGTAGGACTCGGACTTGAGGCCGGCGTTGACGACAACGAAGTTGTGCTCGATGCGCACCACTTCGGCGGTGATGACTTCACCGGGGCGCATTTCGGTACGTTGCAGGGATTCCTCAAAGAGGGCGGCAAAAGATTCGGACATTGAATTTCCTTGTTCACAGACAGGATGCACGGACGCGACATGCGCCGTTTGTAGTGAGCTGGCTGTGACGGTTTGCGGCGTGGCCGCGGTTGGGTTGAACAACCCACGCCGCCAGTGTGCAAGCTGCACGGAGGGAGCGGCGTGGACCGGTTTTGAATCGTTACCGATTCCTGCCTTGCCACCAGGCCAGCACCTGTTCCACCGAGGCTTCGATGGACAGCTGCGAGTTGTCCAGTTGCAGGGCATCTTGCGCGGGCTTCAAAGGCGCCACGCTGCGGGACATGTCCCGGGCGTCGCGCGCTTCCAAATCAGCGCGAAGACTGTCAATATTAGCCGAAAAACCCTTTGAAATCAACTGCTTGTAGCGTCTTTCGGCCCTTTGCGCAGCGCTCGCGGTCAAAAACACCTTCAAAGGAGCATTCGGGAAGATCACGGTGCCCATGTCGCGGCCGTCGGCCAGCAGGCCGGGCAGGCGCTGAAAGCTGTGCTGCAGGTCGACCAAGGCCTCGCGCACGGCCGGTAGCACCGAGACCCTGGAGGCGTTCATGCCGCCCTGTTCGCTGCGGATCGCATCGGTCACGTCCACGCCATCGAGCAGCACCTGCTCGCCCTCAAAGCGCACAGGCAGGCGGCGGGCGAGGTCGGCGATTTTGGTCTCATCAGCGGCTTCGAGCGTGAGACCGGCCTGCAGCGCCGCATGGGCCGTCACGCGGTAGAGCGCGCCCGAGTCCAGGTAGTGGTAGCCCAGCTGGGCCGCCACACGGCTGGCCAGCGTGCCCTTACCCGAAGCGGTGGGGCCGTCGATGCAGATCACCGGTATGCGGTCGGTGTCGGCGGTGGCGACGTCGAACAGGGCCTCGAAGTAGTCCGGAAAGGTCTTGGCCACGCACTTGGGGTCTTCGATGCGCACCGGCACGCGGTCGGCATTGAAGGCAGCCAGCGAAAAGCACATGGCCACGCGGTGGTCGTCGTAGGTGTGGATGCTGGCGCGCTGCCACTGTCCTGCGGGCAATGGGTGGACCTTGATCCAGTCCGGGCCTTCTTCCACGGTGGCGCCGAGCTTGCGGCATTCGGTGGCCATGGCCACGATGCGGTCGGTTTCCTTCACGCGCCAGCTGGCGATGTTGGTCAGCGTGGTCGGGCCGTCGGCGTACAGCGCCATCACGGCCAGCGTCATGGCGGCGTCGGGGATGTGGTTGCAGTCCAGCTCGATGCCCTTGAGTGGCCAGGCGCCGCGCGTGATCTCCAGCCAGTTGGGGCCGCTGGTGACCTTGGCGCCCATGAGCTGCGCAGCTTCCACGAAGCGGATGTCGCCCTGAATCGAGTCCGCGCCCACGCCGTTGACGCGGATGCCCGAGCCTTGCGCAATGGCGCCCAGTGCGATGAAGTAGCTGGCCGAGGATGCATCGGCCTCGACGTGGATGCTGCCCGGCGATTGGTAGCGGCTGCCGGCAGGAATCACAAAGCGTTGCCAGCCCTGACGCTGAACGGCAATGCCGTAGCGCGCGAGCAGGTTGAGCGTGATTTCGATGTAAGGCTTGGAAATGAGTTCGCCCACCACCTCGATGGTGATGGCGCGGTCATGAGCTGCCAGCGGCAGGGCCATGAGCAGGGCCGTCAGGAACTGGCTGGACACATCGCCGCGCACGGGAATGGGCTTGTCCAGTTGCAGCGATGGCTGGCGCACGCGCAGCGGTGGATAGCCCTCATTGCCCAGATAGTCGATGGCGCAGCCCAGCTCGCGCAGGGCGTCCACCAGATCGCCGATGGGGCGCTCGTGCATGCGCGGCACGCCTTTGAGCAAGAAGTCGCCACCGTGCACCGCCAATGCTGCGGTGAGCGGACGCATGGCCGTGCCGGCGTTGCCCATGAAAAATTCGATGGCTTCGGCAGGCCAGGCCCGACCACCCAGACCGGTGATGGTCACCGTGGTACCGGCAACATCCACACCGCAGCCCAGCTGTCGCAACGCCTGCAGCATGACCCGCGTGTCGTCCGAGTCCAGCAGGTCGTGGACCACCGTAGTGCCTTCGCACAGGGCCGACAGCAGCAGGACGCGGTTGGAAATGCTCTTTGAGCCGGGCAAGGTGACGGCGCCTTGAGCACCCGTGAGCGGAGGGAGGTCCAGAAAGGGAATGGCGTACATCCCCGAATTGTCCCTCATCCTTCGTAGGAGGCCGCCCCTGCGGCCGAAAGGATTCGCGCGCAGGGGCGGGCTCCCACAGTGGCCATCAGGTTGGATGCTGCCTGACCCGCCAGAACAGCCAGAGTGCAATCGACAGGTTCAGCAGGTTCCAGGCAATGCCGTTGAGGAAGGCGGCCTTGTAGCTGCCTGTCAGGTCGAAGATCCAGCCCGACATCCAGCCGCCCAGCGCCATGCCCAGCAGCGTGGCCATGATGACCGAGCCCACGCGCGCACCGGCTTCCTGCGGTGCGAAGTACTCGCGGATGATGATGGCGTAGGACGGCACGATGCCGCCCTGGAACAGTCCGAACATGGCCGAAACGATGTAGAGCGGCACCAGCCCGTCAAAGGGCAGGAACAGCAAGAGCGCAATGCCCTGCAGGGCCGAACCCAGCAGCAGGGTGCGGATGCCGCCGATGCGGTCGCAGATCAGTCCCGACACCAGTCGACTGACGATGCCGCTGGCCAGCATCAGCGAGAGCATTTCGGCCCCCCGTGCCGCGCCAAAGCCCAGGTCGGTGCAGTACGCCACGATGTGTACCTGTGGCATGGACATGGCCACGCAGCAGGCAATCCCCGCAATGAACAACAGCAGTTGCGCCCGCCCGGGGGCCATGCCAAAGGGGCGGCTGCGGTCTTGCACAGGCCTCTGGCCAGCCTGTGCAGCGGGTGCGACTTGCACCATGGGAGGGCGCTGGCGCATGCGCAGAGCCAACAAGGCCATGCCGGCGCCACAGACCAGACCCATGCCGGTGTAAGTGTTGCGCCAGCCAATGTGGTCAATGCCGTACTGCACCAGGGGCGGCCAGAAGCTGCCCGCGATGTAGTTGCCACTGGCGCAGATCGCCACAGCAATGCCGCGGCGACGGTTCCACCACAGGGCGGTGTCGGCCATCAGTGGCGCAAAGGTGGCGGCGCTGCCAATCAGGCCCATCAATCCGTGCGCCAGACCGAACAGCCAGATGCTGCCAGCCATGCCTGCCCCCACGAAGCCTGCGCAGACGGCAGCGGCGCCCAGCAGCAGCACAGGGGTGAGGCCATGGCGATCGGCCATCTTGCCGGTCCACAGGCCGCCCAAGCCCAGGCAGATCATCATCAGGGTGTAAGGGAGCGAGGCGTCGGCGCGACCAATGCCGAATTCGGCCTGTACCGCCGGCAGCACCACCGAGACCACGTACATGCTGCTGTTGCCCAGTACCACCAGACCCAGCGTGGTGAGCAGCCGCCAGGCGGCGGTGCGGGAATCGATCAGGGACGGGTCGGCGGCGGTATTCATGTGCACCACTTTAGCCACAGCTTATGGACAGGCGCGTCATGCAGGTGACCAGCAGGCTGGAGTGCAACTGTGGATGTCTTGTGCGAGCGGGCCCCTGCTCGCAGCAGCCTGTGTCAAGGCGCAGGGCGTTCATTCGCCCGCAGGGGCGGGCTCCCACAATGACTGGCCTGCCATCGGCTCAGGCAGTTTCAGACGTCCGAATCCGCGCCGCCCAGACGCCAGCGGCTGCGGGTTTGACTGGCTTCGGCAATCAGAGCGTGCAGGTGATCTGCGTTGCTGGCTTTGATGGCGGCCTCGAACTCGTGCAGTGTCTCGCGCATCAAGGTGCACTGGTGCAGCACTTCGTCACGGTTGGCCAGCAGGATGTCCCGCCAGACATTCGGATCGCTGGCCGCGATGCGCGAAAAATCCCGAAAGCCTGGCCCGGCCATGGACAGATGCTGCGCGCCATGTGGCTGACGAGCCACGGCGTTGACCAGCGCAAAGGCCGCAAGGTGCGGCATGTGGCTGACTGCGGCAAAGCTGGCGTCGTGGGCTTCGGGGCTGAGTTCGAGCACGCGGCTGCCCAGGGCCTGCCAAACCTGGTGCGCCAGCAGGACCCGCTCGGTCGGGTTTTCAGGCAAGGGGGTGAGGATGACCTGTCGCTCCCGGTAGAGCGTCGCATCGGCATGTTCGATGCCGGCGACTTCCTTGCCAGCGATTGGATGGGCGGGCACAAAACAAGCCAGATGACGTTGCAGGCCGGCGCGGGCGGCTGCGACCACATCGCCCTTGGTGGAACCCACATCCATCACCAGGGCATTGGGCGTGAGCACCGGGTCAATGGCGCGCAGTGTGGGTTCAGTGGCGCGCACCGGAACAGCCACCAGCACCAGATCAGCCCCCTGCACAGCCTCGGCAGCGCTGGCGCAGGCCGAGTCAATCACGCCCAGTTCCAGCGCCTTCTTGCGTGTGGCCTCAGAGGTGCTGAAGCCGGCCACATGCGTGACCAGCCCGGCCTGGCGCAGGGCGAGCGCAAATGAGCCGCCCATGAGGCCACAGCCGATCAGTGCCAGACGCTGGAATTTCATGCCAGTGCTCCACCGGGCCGCCCCAAGGAGGACCGCGCCCCCTTGGGGAGCAGCGAGTACACGAAGTGACGAGCGTGGGGGTTCATTCGGATACCGGATAAGAGCCGAGCACCTTATAGAAGGCGCACAGACCCTGCAGCTCCTGCAGTGCAGCGGCCACATGCGGCTCGCTGATGTGGCCCTGGATGTCGATGTAGAAGTAGTACTCCCACTGGCCCGATTTGGCCGGGCGCGACTCGAAGCGGGTCATGGACACGCCGTTTTTCTTGAGCGGCACCAGCAGGTCGTGCACCGCGCCCGGACGGTTGGGCACCGAGACCACCAGGCTGGTGCAGTCCTTGCCGGAAGCGGGTGGCGTGGCCATGGTCTGGGGCAGGGCGATCACGGCAAAGCGCGTGCGGTTGTAGGCCTCGTCCTGGATGGCGTGGTGCACGATGTGCAGGCCAAACTGCGCAGCGGCGCGTTCGCTGGCCAGTGCTGCCCACTTGGGGTTGGTCGCGGCCAGGCGCGCACCTTCGGCGTTGCTGGCCACGGCGCGGCGCTCGGCCAGCGGCAGGTGCTGGCTGAGCCAGCCCTGGCACTGGGCCAGCGCCTGCGGGTGGGCCAGCACGACTTCGATGCCCTCGTCACCCGGGGTTTGGCGCAGCAGGTTGTGGCGCACCAGCAGGCTGACCTCGCCCACCACATGCACGGGCGAGCGCAGGAACAAATCGAGCGAGCGGGCGACCACGCCTTCGGTGGAGTTCTCCATGCCGACCACGCCGTACTGGGCGGTGCCTGCGGCGGTGGCGTGGAAAACCTCGTCGAAGTTGGCGCAGTAGATCAGGCTGGCGGCGCTGCCGAAAAACTCGATGGCCGCCTGCTCGCAAAAGGTGCCCTGCGGGCCGAGCACGGCCACGCGCTGTGGCGCTTCGAGTGCCAGACAGGCGGACATGATCTCTCGCCAGATGGAGGCCACATGCTCGCTCTTGAGCGGGCCAGGGTTGGCGCCAGTGATCTTGTCGATGACCTGGGCCACACGGTCCGGGCGGAAGAAAGGCGAGCCTTCGGCGCGCTTGATCTCGCCGACTTTTTCGGCGACCTTGGCGCGCTCGTTGAGCAGCTGCAGCAGCTGGCGATCGAGCGCGTCGATCTGTACACGCAGCTCGCCCAGGGCTTGGGATTGAACGGGTTGTTGGCTCATGGATAGGCTTCAGGTTTGTGGGAGCGCGCCCCTGCGCGCGAAAGCCATCGGCCGCAGGGGCGACCTCCTACAGTGACGGTGCGTCAAACTCAAGCTCCCTTGGCTTCAAACTCTCGCATGCAGGCGATCAGGGCCTGCACGCCTTCGATGGGCATGGCGTTGTAAATGCTCGCGCGCATGCCGCCCACCGACTTGTGGCCCTTGAGCTGCAGCAGGCCAGCGGCCTTGGCAGCGGTCAAGAAAGCGGCGTTGCGCGGATGGGCTGGATCGACCAGCGGCTGACCGTCATCGCCGCGCAGGAAGAAGGGCACGTTCATGCGCGAACGGCAGGCCTTGTCGACCTTGTTGACATAGAGCTGCGAGCCGTCGATGTAGCGGTACAGCAACTCGGCCTTGGCGATGTTGCGCTGCTCCATGGCGGCAATGCCGCTCAATTGGCCTTCTGTTTGTGCCTTGAGCCACTGGAACACCAGCCCTGCGATGTAGATGCTGTAGGTGGGCGGCGTGTTGTACATCGACTGGTTGTCGGCCACCAGCTTGTAATCGAAGGCACTGGGGCAGACACTCAGGGCGCGGCCGATCAGGTCTTCGCGCACGATGACGAGCGTCAGGCCTGCCGGGCCGAGGTTCTTCTGGGCGCCGCCAAAGGCCAGACCCACGCGCGTCCAGTCCACCGGGCGGGAAGCCACATGCGAGGAAAAATCCACCACCAGCGGGGCGTCGCAACCGAGCGCCTTGAGGTCCGGCAGTTCGTGGAATTCGACGCCGTGAATCGTTTCGTTGCCGCAAATGTGCACATAGCGGCTGTCTGCACCAATTCGCCAACCGGCGGGGGCGGGCAGGGTGGTGAAACCGTCGGCCTGCGCCGTGGCCGCCACGCGGGCATTGCCGTACTTGCCGGCTTCCTTGTGAGATTTCTGGCTCCAGCTGCCGGTCAGCACGAAATCCATCGCGCCGCCTTGCGAGAGGTTCAGTGGCACGATGGCGTTTTCGGCCAGGCCGCCGCCTTGCATGAACAGGATGCGGAAATTCGCCGGTACCGCCAGCAGCTCGCGCAGGTCGGCTTCGGCCTGTTCGTAAATGCTGATGAACTCCTTGCCGCGATGGCTCATCTCCATCACGCCCATCCCGCTGCCATGCCAGTCCAGCATTTCACTGGCCGCCTGTTGCAGCACGGCTTCGGGCATGGCGGCCGGGCCGGCCGAGAAGTTCCAGGCGCGGGTCATTCGGCAGCCTCGGCAGCGGCGTCGTCGCCGTCCTCGGACTTTTCGTTGGCGTCGTTTTCGACGATGCGCTGCAGGCCCGAAAGCTTGGCGCCTTCGTCCAGGCTGATCAGCGTCACGCCCTGCGTGGCGCGGCCCAGTTCGCGGATCTCGGCCACGCGCGTGCGCACCAGCACGCCGGTGTCGGTGATCAGCATGATCTCGTCATCGGCGTGCACCAGCGTGGCGGCCACGACCTTGCCATTGCGCTCGCTTTGCTGGATGGCGATCATGCCTTTGGTGCCGCGGCCGTGGCGGGTGTATTCGACGATGCTGGTGCGCTTGCCGTAGCCGTTTTCGGTGGCCGTGAGCACACTCTGCTGTTCGTCTTCGGCCACCAGCATGGCGATCACGCTCTGGCCTTCTTCGATCATCATGCCGCGCACGCCGCGGGCACTGCGGCCCAGTGGGCGCACATCGTTTTCGTCAAAGCGTACGGCTTTGCCGCCGTCACTGAACAGCATCACGTCGTGCTTGCCATCGGTGAGGGCGGCGCCGATCAGGTAGTCGCCTTCGTCCAGGTTGACAGCAATGATGCCGGCCTTGCGCGGGTTGCTGAATTCGTCCAGCGAAGTCTTCTTGACCGTGCCCATGGAGGTGGCCATGAACACAAAGCGGTCTTGCGGGAAGCTGCGGGCATCGCCGGTCAGGGCCAGCACCACGTTGATCTTCTCGCCTTCCTGCAGCGGGAACATGTTGACGATGGGGCGGCCGCGCGAACCGCGCGAACCGGCCGGCACTTCCCAGACCTTGAGCCAGTACAGGCGGCCGCGGTTGGAGAAGCACAGCAGGTAGTCGTGCGTGTTGGCAATGAAGAGCTGGTCGATCCAGTCGTCTTCTTTGGTCGCAGCCGCTTGTTTGCCACGGCCGCCGCGCTTTTGCGAACGGTATTCGGAGAGAGGCTGGCTCTTGATGTAACCGCTGTGGCTCAGCGTCACCACCATGTCGGTCGGGGCGATCAGGTCTTCGGTGGAGAGGTCCTGCGCGCTGTGTTCGATCTCGCTGCGGCGGGCGCCCAGCTTGGTCTGGCCGAATTCCTGGCGCACCGAAGCCAGTTCGTCACTGATGATGATGGACACGCGCTCAGGTTTGGCCAGGATGTCGAGCAGGTCTTCGATCTCGGCCATCACGTCCTTGTACTCGGCGACGATCTTGTCCTGCTCCAGGCCCGTGAGGCGCTGCAGACGCATCTGCAGGATTTCCTGGGCCTGGGTTTCGGACAAACGGTACAGGCCGTCCTGGCCCATGCCGAACTCGCGTTCCAGGCCTTCGGGGCGGTAGTCGTCGGCGTTGACGGTGGAGCCGTCTTCGCGTGCGCGGGTGAGCATGGTGCGCACCAGCTGGCTGTCCCAGCTCTTGGCCATCAGCTCGGTCTTGGCGACTGGCGGCGTGGGCGCGTTGCGGATGATGGCAATGAACTCGTCGATGTTGGCCAGCGCCACGGCCAGGCCTTCGAGCACATGGCCGCGGTCGCGCGCCTTGCGCAGGTTGAACACCGTGCGGCGTGTCACCACTTCACGGCGGTGCTCCAGGAAGACCTGGATCAGGTCTTTGAGGTTGCACAGCTTGGGCTGGCCGTCGATCAGGGCCACCATGTTGATGCCGAAGGTGTCCTGCAGCTGCGTCTGCTTGTACAGGTTGTTGAGCACCACCTCGGGCACCTCGCCGCGCTTGAGCTCGATCACCACCCTCATGCCCGACTTGTCGGATTCGTCCTGGATGTGGCTGATGCCTTCGATCTTTTTCTCGTGCACCAGCTCGGCGATGCGCTCGAGCAGGCTCTTCTTGTTGACCTGGTAGGGGATCTCGTCAACGATGATCGCCTGGCGCTGGCCCTTGTCGATGTCTTCAAAGTGGCACTTGGCGCGCATGACCACGCGGCCGCGGCCGGTGCGGTAACCGTCCTTCACGCCGGTGATGCCATAAATGATGCCGCCCGTCGGAAAGTCCGGCGCCGGGATGATCTCCATCAGTTCGTCGATGGAGGCTTCCGGGTTGCGCAGCAGGTGCAGGCAGGCGTCGACCACCTCGTTGAGGTTGTGTGGCGGGATGTTGGTGGCCATGCCCACCGCGATGCCGCCCGAGCCGTTGACCAGCAGGTTGGGCAGGCGGGTGGGCATCACCAGCGGTTCTTTTTCGGAACCGTCGTAGTTGGGGCCGTAGTCCACCGTCTCCTTGTCGATGTCCGCGAGCATCTCATGCGCGATCTTGGACATGCGGATTTCGGTGTACCGCATGGCGGCGGCGTTGTCGCCGTCGACCGAGCCGAAGTTGCCCTGGCCGTCCACCAGCATGTGGCGCAGCGAAAAATCCTGCGCCATGCGCACGATGGTGTCGTACACCGCGCTGTCGCCGTGCGGGTGGTATTTACCGATCACGTCACCGACGATACGGGCCGATTTCTTGTAAGGCCGGTTCCAGTCATTGTTGAGCTCGTGCATGGCATAAAGCACGCGACGGTGGACGGGCTTCAAGCCATCCCGGGCGTCGGGCAGAGCGCGCCCCACGATCACGCTCATGGCGTAGTCAAGGTAGCTGCGGCGCATTTCCTCTTCAAGGCTGATGGGCAGCGTTTCTTTGGCGAACTGGGTCATGGGATACGGGTTGATCGCTGGATAAACGGATCATTTTAGAGTCAATACGGTGTCGCATAGAAGCAACACAAGGTGTTAATTCCTGTAAGTCCGTTCGCTGTCTGTCCGGTGTTTGTCAATCGGCCAGTAACGATGTGGCACAATAATTTGAACGTTTCGGGTGAAGGTCACCTGGCCGTTGTTTTTTCGCAGCGCGGCTGCGGCTTAATCTCACATGAGGAAGACCATGAAGAAACTCAATAAAGTGGCGATGTTGATTGCCTCCGCAGCTCTCGCTTCCGCCGCTGGCGCCCAATCCGTTGACAACTGGCGCAACGGCACCGGCGATCTGGTGTGGAAAAACGGCACCAACGAACTGTGCTGGCGCGATGCCAACTGGACGCCTGCTACCGCTGCCGCTGGCTGCGATGGCGCCATCGTGGCCCCCAAGGCTGCTCCGGCTGCTGCTGCACCTGCTGCCGCCCCCAAGGCTGCTCCCGCTCGTGCTCCTGCCCCGGCTGCTGCCACCAAGGTGACCTACGCTGCTGACGCCTTCTTTGACTTCGACAAAGCTGTCCTGAAGACCGAAGGCAAAGCCAAGCTCGACGATCTGGTTGGCAAGGTCAAGGGCATCAACCTGGAAGTGATCATCGCCGTGGGTCACACCGACTCCGTGGGTGCCGATGCCTACAACCAGAAGCTGTCCGTGCGCCGCGCTGAAGCCGTGAAGGCTTACCTGGTGTCCAAGGGCATCGAAAAGAACCGCGTGTACACCGAAGGCAAGGGCGAGAAGCAGCCCGTGGCCGACAACAAGACCAAAGAAGGCCGCGCCAAGAACCGCCGCGTGGAAATCGAAGTGGTCGGTACCCGCGCCAACTGATTTCACTCAAGGTGAATCGAAAAAGCCCCGGCAACGGGGCTTTTTTCATGTCTGAAATCGCTTTCTTTTTGTTGTCTGGACCACAATCGCTGCATGAGCAACACCAATGTCGATCCGGCCGAACTGGCCAAGTTTTCTGATCTGGCCCACCGTTGGTGGGATCCCGAGAGTGAGTTCAGACCGTTGCACCAGATCAACCCGCTGCGCCTGGAATGGATCCATGGTCTGGTGAACCTGACGGGCAAGAAGGTGGTCGATGTGGGCTGCGGTGGTGGCATCCTGGCCGACGCCATGGCCCGCAAAGGGGCTGACGTGCTGGGCATTGACCTGGCGACCAAATCCCTGAAAGTCGCCCAGTTGCATGCGCTGGAAGCGGGCACCTCTGGCGTTCAATACCGCGAAGTCAGTGCCGAAGCATTGGCTGCCGAGCAGGCTGGGCAATTCGATGTGGTGACCTGCATGGAAATGCTCGAGCACGTGCCCGAACCCGCCTCGGTGGTTCAGGCCTGCGCCAAGCTGGTCAAACCCGGGGGCTGGGTGTTTTTCTCGACACTCAACCGCAACCCCAAATCCTTCCTGTTTGCGATTGTCGGGGCCGAATACGTGCTCAAGTTGCTGCCCAAAGGCACGCACGAATATGCCCGCATGATCAAACCCAGCGAGCTTTCGCAGTGGGCGCGTGACGCGGGCCTGGACCTGCAGGGTTTCAAGGGCATGGAATACAACCCGCTCAGCAAACGCTACTGGCTCAGCCAGGACACGAGCGTGAACTACCTGCTGGCTTGCCGCAAAAACGCATGAGCCTGTTCACCGATGTTCAAGCCGTTCTTTTTGATCTGGACGGTACGCTGATCGACAGTGCCCCTGACCTGGGTGCTGCTGCTGACAAGATGCGCACCGAGCGTGGCCTTCCATCGCTGCCGCTGGAGCACTACCGCCCCATGGCGGGCGCCGGTGCCCGCGGCATGCTGGGCATCGCATTTGGCATGACACCCGAGCACCCCGAGTTCATGGCCTACCGCGAGGAGTTTTTCGTCAACTACGAAAATGCCATGACCGAGCGCACAGTCATTTTTGACGGCGTGCCCGACATGATCGCGGCCATCGTCCAGGCGGGCCTGCCCTGGGGCGTGGTGACCAACAAGTCCAGTCGCTTTACCGACCCGCTGACGGCCGCCATGCCGTTGTTTGCCACGGCAGGCGCCATCGTCAGCGGCGACACCACGCCACACGCCAAACCCCATCCCGAACCCTTGTTTGAAGCCGCCCGGCGGCTGGGGGTGGATCCGGCACGCTGCGTCTATGTGGGGGATGACGAACGCGACATCGTCGCAGGGCTTGCCGCCGGCATGGGGACCGTGGCGGCCACCTATGGCTACCTGGGTCAGCAGACCGACGTGTCGCGCTGGAATGCGCATTTACACATTGATGCCCCCCCAACCCTCTTGAAATACCTGCGTAGCACCTAAAATAGGCGTTCTGGGGCTGCATTGGTTTCGACATGGGTTCGGGCACGCAGCAGGGCATGTCGAGGTTCTGTCACCTCGTAAAACCGCAGAAAAAAACTAACTGCAAACGACGAACGTTTCGCACTCGCCGCTTAATCCGGTGAGCCTTGCAACAGTTGGCCGATAGGCTGGGCAAGGGGGTCGCAAGACTTCCAGGCTGCAAGGGAATTCATATCGGCTGGCATCAACCCGGGTACCTTGGGCTGGTGTGAGATTCAAGGGTACTGGCCGGTTGCGTAGCGTGTCGCTGCGCGGCGCAGCTGGCGAGACTCAAAACAGACGACTACACATGTAGAACTGCGCGAAGAAGGCTTGTGGACGGGGGTTCAAATCCCCCCAGCTCCACCATATGCTTTGTGAGAAAAACACTCTCTCACTTTTTGGAA
>Ga0255221_1000173_pt1 | contig 15132 bp, 16 predicted proteins | sample Miss_Colum_RepC__FD_183020 | JGI IMG/M metagenome (GOLD analysis project Ga0255221, IMG submission 183020) | Freshwater microbial communities from Mississippi River, Louisiana, United States - Miss_Colum_RepC_8d | ecosystem: Environmental > Aquatic > Freshwater > River | place: USA: Louisiana...
TCGGCTCATCTCATCCTGGGGCTGTAGCCGGTCCCAAGGGTATGGCTGTTCGCCATTTAAAGAGGTACGTGAGCTGGGTTTAAAACGTCGTGAGACAGTTTGGTCCCTATCTTCCGTGGGCGCTGCAGATTTGAGGAAGCCTGCTCCTAGTACGAGAGGACCGGAGTGGACACACCTCTGGTGTATCGGTTGTCACGCCAGTGGCATTGCCGAGTAGCTAAGTGTGGAAGAGATAACCGCTGAAAGCATCTAAGCGGGAAACTCGTTTCAAGATGAGATCTGCCGGGGCCTCGAGCCCCCTAAAGAGTCGTTCAAGACCAGGACGTTGATAGGTCAGGTGTGGAAGCGCAGTAATGCGTTAAGCTAACTGATACTAATTGCTCGTGCGGCTTGACCCTATAACTTTGACCACAAGTGTCAAGGTTGTTATGCCAAGTTGACGCATTCAAAATACCCAAAAGCTGATTTGCTCTATGAATTCGCCGTGTTGACCACCCGTCAGCACAGCAACAAGTTATGCCTGATGACCATAGCAAGGTGGTACCACTCCTTCCCATCCCGAACAGGACAGTGAAACGCCTTAGCGCCGATGATAGTGCGGATTCCCGTGTGAAAGTAGGACATCGTCAGGCTTCTACAGCCCAAAACGCCCCACCAATCGGTGGGGCGTTTTTCTTTGTCTGTTCAAAATGGTGTTCAATGCGTGCTACGCAGTAGACCACTCTATCTTGTTCAATGCCTGGGCCTGTCAAGCCGTAAGCCATGTCTAGCAGCAACACATCCAATCGTCGATTCACCCTCAGTGACTTTGACTTCGACCTGCCTGAAAACCTGATTGCACAGCACCCTGCGGCACAACGCAGCGCTTCTCGCCTGCTGGATGGCTCACAGACCCCACTGGTCGACAGAATTTTTCGCGAGTTACCGGGGTTGCTGAATCCCGGTGACCTGTTGGTCTTCAACGACACCAAAGTGATCAAGGCCAGAATCTATGGTGAAAAGGCATCAGGCGGCAAACTTGAATTGCTGATAGAGCGTGTTCTGCCCAATCATGAGGTGGTTGCACACATGAAGGTCAGCAAGAAACCCTTACCGGGGGCGAAACTCTATATGGCGGGAGGGTCTCGTGGGGGCTTCGAGGCGTTATTGCTGGGGCGTTGGCCTGACGCCAACGGTCATTTGTTCCATTTGCGCTTGAGTGACGAACCTCACAAACTCATGGAAAAGCATGGGCATGTGCCTTTGCCGCCGTACATCACACACGAAGATTCGGAAGAGGATGTGCAGCGTTATCAGACCGTCTTCGCGAAAGCCCCTGGTGCGGTGGCCGCGCCAACTGCTGCTTTGCATTTTGATGAAGCCTTGCTGGCGGAACTCGATGCGCGTGGCGTGCAACGCGCAAGCGTCACACTGCACGTCGGTGCTGGTACGTTTCAACCCGTCAAAACCGAAAACATTGCTGAACACGTCATGCACAGTGAGTGGTATCAGGTGCCTGAGTCCACCCAGCATGCCATTGCTGCGTGCAAGGCCCGTGGTGGCAAAGTTCTCGCGGTGGGGACCACGACGGTGCGCACACTCGAATCCTGGGCCGCATCGGGCCAGGCCAGCGGTGACACACAGATCTTCATCACGCCGGGCTTTGAATTCAAGGTGGTGGATCGGCTGATCACCAACTTTCACCTGCCCAAAAGCACACTGATGATGCTGGTGAGCGCCTTTGCTGGCTACGAGCACATCATGGGCCTGTACCGCCACGCCATTGCGCAGCAGTACCGATTCTTCAGTTATGGCGATGCGATGCTGCTGACACGCACCACGACAGAATCTCAGACCAGCTGAAGTAAAACCCGCCTGACCTGCTCCCTCTAGGCCGTACCAATTGAATGGCACAAAGTCCGTCAACCTCTGGAGAATGACGGACATGAAGAAGACGAGATTCACCGATGAACAGATCATCGGCTTCCTCAAGCAGGCCGAAGCAGGCATGCCCATCAAGGACATTTCAAAAACATTTGCCACACGGGTGGCATTAGCCAGCCGACCTTTGACAAGTGGCGCTCGCGCTTCGGTGGCATGGCCGCCTCCTACAATCCCAGCCATGCTCCAATTTGACCTGCTCAAGACCGACCCTTCCAGCCACGCCCGACGCGGTGCGCTGACCCTGAACCATGGCGTGGTGCAGACCCCTATCTTCATGCCGGTCGGCACCTATGGCACCGTCAAGGGCGTGATGCCGCGCAGCCTGCACGAGATGGGTGCGCAGATCATCCTGGGCAACACCTTCCACCTGTGGATGCGCCCAGGCCTGGACATCATGAAAGGCTTTGGCGGCCTGCACCAGTTCGAAAAATGGGACAAGCCCATCCTGACCGACTCGGGGGGCTTTCAGGTCTGGTCGCTGGGTGAGATGCGCAAGATCACCGAAGAAGGCGTGCACTTTGCTTCTCCCGTCAACGGCGACAAGCTCTTCATGTCGCCCGAGGTGAGCATGCAGATCCAGACGATTCTGAACTCGGACATCGTGATGCAGCTGGATGAGTGCACGCCTTACGAGACCAAGGGCCATCTGACCACCGAGGCCGAAGCGCGCAAGTCGATGGAGATGAGCCGCCGCTGGGCCGTGCGCAGCAAGAATGAATTCGAGCGCCTACAAAACCCCAACGCCCTGTTCGGCATCGTGCAGGGGGGCATGTTTGAAAACCTGCGTCAGGAATCGCTCGAAGCGCTGGTGGAAATGGACTTTCCCGGCTACGCGGTGGGTGGTGTGAGCGTGGGCGAACCCAAGGAGCAGATGCTGCAGATCATGGCGCACACGCCCCACCGACTGCCCGCGCACAAACCGCGCTACCTGATGGGCGTGGGCACGCCCGAAGACCTGGTGCAAGGCGTGGCCGAAGGCGTGGACATGTTCGATTGCGTGATGCCCACCCGCAACGCACGCAACGGCACGGTGTTCACCCGCTTTGGCGATCTGAAGCTGCGCAACGCCCGCCACAAGAACGACCCGCAACCGCTGGACAGTACCTGTACCTGCCACGCCTGCGCGGGTGCCTCAGGCGTGTCGTGGGACCAAGGCGGCCGTGATGGTTTCAGCCGCGCCTATCTGCACCACCTGGACCGCTGTGGCGAAATGCTTGGCCCCATGTTGACCACCATCCACAACCTGCACTACTACCTGAACCTGATGCGCGAAGTGCGCGAGTCGCTGGACGCGGGTCAGTTCTCGCAGTTCAGGGCGCAGTTCAAGAGCGACCGCGCACGCGGCGTCTGATCAATCGGTGGTGAACACCGTCAGCACCCCGGTGTAGCCGTAGAGCTGGTGCCCGGCGATCTCGCCAGCGGCATAAAACCCCACCAGCGGCACATCGCCCAGCGCGTGGCGGATGATCTGCATCTCGGCGCTCGGGCCGCCAAAATGCCCCCCGCCCCGACCGGTGCAGCTGACATAGATGGCGCCCGCGATGCGCCGCCCCGCGGTCGGGGTGGTATGCGTCGGCTCAGGGGCCTGCAGCAAAGCGGCCTCAAGCGACAGGCTTTCGGGCTCGAGGGCTTCGCGCAATTCGGCGCAGATGCGCGTCAGATCGGCCCGTGCAGCCTGCGGGTCACGACGGCAGAACACCAGTCCCATGCCGGCCTGCAGATGTTCGGCCAACGCGATGCCCTGGCGCATCGGGTCCAGCCCGACGATGTGGCGCACGCGCACGTCCTGCTGCAAATGACCGGTCCCGTCCACTGCAGGCTGCTGCGGCAGGCTCAGTCCGACCAAGGTTTTGCGCACCACGGCGATGGCCTTTTGTGGCTCGTCAAGGGTGATGTCCAGATCGCGCAGCATCACCTCCAGTGCCGGTTCTCCGTCCAGTTCCAGGGCGACCAGATCGTCCATCCGGGTGATGGTGTGCGGCGCACTCACGGGTTGGCAGCCTTGCGTGAGGCGGGTCATGCAAGCCAGTTCAGGGGCAAAGGCCACACCGCTCAAACCACCCACAAAACAGCCACCAGCCGCTGAGCCACGCACGGCAAATTGCGGCGCTTGGCCGCGTGCCGAAGCCAGGCCGCCAAACAGAAACCCGTCGGAGGTGCGTTCAGCCAACTCGGCCATGAGCTCGGCCAGTTCCGGTGTCTGTGGCTCGGCATGGACGAGTGCCGTGCGCGCTTGCCAGCCGCCCGTTGCGGGCACAGGCAGCGGTGCCAGGCCCGAAAACACGCGGTAATGTTCGGCAGGCAGATCGCACAGCAGGATGGCCAGGGCGGGTTCGTCCCAGTATTCCGCCTGGTGGGCGCAGATGCCCACACCCGTGGTGCCCGCCCAGTCGGTCACGCCTGGCAATCCGGCACGCACATGGTCAAGGATCGCCTGCGCTTCGCTGGCGTAGTGGTCGGTGATGTAGAGCAGGCCCAATCGAGGCGCGCTCGCGTAGCCGGGCAGGGCCATTTGCGCGCGCAGCTGGGCGATGGCCAAGCCGGCGGCCATGCGCCACTGCGGGTGCGTGGCATGGCCGCAGGGAAAAAGTTTCATGAACGGGCGGTGCGCGCTTTGGGGGCCGCTGGCTTCTTGCGCGCAGGTTTCTTGGCGGGGGTCTTGGCATTGCCTGCAGCCGCTGTGTCGCTTGCTGCCGAGGACGCCTTGTCTTTCATGGCCTGAGCGGCCACGTCCTGCATCGCCGCCGAAGCGATGTTCTGGAACTGCTGCGTGAGCGAGCCCCACCATTGCATCGGGTCCACGGCGGCACCGTTGGCAGGCTGATCAGCCTTGGGTTTGCTGGCGCGTTTGGCCTTGGGGGCTGCCTTGGCGGCAGGTTCCGGCGCTGGCGCCATTTCGGATTGGGGCGCTGGTTCAGAGGCGGTGGCTGTGGCCGTGGCGTCAGGAGCGCGGGCGGTGAACGCCTTGGCCAGTTCGGTCATGTTGACGTTCATGCCCTGCAGGGTGGTGAGCGTCATTTTCTGCACTTCCAGGGCCTGGATGGTGGCCTTGAGGGCCGTGCCATTTTGCTCCAGCCAGAACTGCACGGCCTTGAGTTCCTGGATGCGCTTGTCGAGTTCTTCCACGCTCAGCGTGGGGGCGACCCAGTTCGACATGCCGGGGATGGCGCTGCCAGAAGTCTGAGACTGACCGGCCGATTTGGCCAGGTTTTGCAGGAAATCAAATCCGGGAACGAATTTGCCGAAACCGAAGGCGGATGCGTCGCTCATGGTGTCTCCTGGGGCAGGGTGTGGGGGCGCGATATCCGATTAAACCAGACCGGACATCGCGGCAAACTGACAAAGGCCCGGGGTGCTGCCGCTCAGTGTTTGTGGTCACCGTGGCCATGAGAATGGCCTGGCATCTGCCCTTGTGGCATGCCCGTGGTCACCGGCACATTCACCAGCTGCTTGCTTTCGACGCCTTTGGCGTCCTTGAAGGTCAACGTCAGTGCGATGCTGCCGTCTTTGGCCAGAGGCGCCTTCAGGTCCATCAACATGAGGTGGTAGCCACCGGGTTTGAGTTCAACGGGCTGGTTGGCGGGCAGATCCAGCGCAGGCATGGCGCGCATTTTCATGACGCCGCCGTCCATCTTCATTTCGTGGATTTCGGCTACGCCGGCGACCGGCGTGGAGACGGCCACCAGCTTGGCAGACTGTGGCGCCGTGAGTTGCATGAAGGCGCCGGTCGCCTTCTGGCCCTGGACGGTGGCACGGGCCCAGGCGTTGTCGATCTTGACCTGGGCCCAGGCCGAGGTGCTGCCGACGGCGGCCAGCAGCAACAGGGAGCGAAGCAGTGTGTTCATGGAGTGTTCCTTTCAGGGAGGGTTCAGTGATTGTGCGCGCTGATGCCAGCCGGGGGCATCAGCTCCAGTTCGGCGGCGGGCGACTGGAGATCGCCCCATTTTTGTCCTGGTGCCGGAACCTCGGTCCAGTCCAGCCGACCCTGTGGGCACAGCTGGCGTACCGGCCAGTACAACTTGCCAGCTTGCTGAGGCAAGCTGGCGACCAGCACAAACTCGTCGTAATGGCCGTTGGCCAGCATGTCGGCTTGCGTTTTGGCGGTCCAGCGGATGCGGGTGGTGTCTTCTGTCACGCTGCGACCGTGGCTCATGTAGGGCTGAGCCAGTGCTTCACGCACCACCTCCAATGTCCAGCCAGGCTTGGGCATGGGTTTGGCGCCACGCACACCGGCCGGCATATCGACCTCGACCACGCGGGTGGGGGAGGCGCCACAGCCGTGGCTGATCTTGAAAGTGGCCTTATAAACCTGGCCGGCAGTGGCCACCGGGTACTCGAGCGTGACATGGGCTTGGGCCGCCAGGCTCGTCAGCGCGAGCTGGCAGATCAGGGTGGGGATGTGTCGTTTCATGCGTCTCTCTCAGATGCGGGCCTTGAGCTCGGCCGTATAACTGCGTTGGGGATAGGGGTGGAAGTTCCAGTACGTCTGGTGGGTGAGGTTGTCGATGCCAAATGCCGCCGTCCAGCGCGGATCGATCTGCCAGCGGGCGCGCACATCCACCGTGGTGAAAGGGCTCACGCCCATGTAGGCGTGGCTGTTGGTGTCGCTGTTGTTGAGCGTATTGAACTGTTTGCCGCTGTGGCGCACAGCCACTGTGCTGCTCCACTTGGCGTTCCATCGGTACGCGGCCAGCAGCGTGGCCCGCCAGCGCGGGATGTTGGGCTGGCGTTTGCCAAGGGTGTCGCCCGGGGTGGTCACAAAACCTTCGTTTTCACGGATGGTCGAATCCGCATAAGTCACGCTGGCCGACAGGTCCAGACCGGACAACCAGAGGGGGTAGCCGTTGTAGACCGCTTCCAGGCCGCGTGTGACGATGTGCCCCACGTTTTGCACACGGCTGATGTTGCGGTTGGCTGCACTGTCGAACACGGTTTGCGAATAAATGCCGTCGCGCGTGTCTTCGGCAAACGCTGTGAGGCGCCACTGGTGCCGATCCAGCGTTCTTTCATAGCTCAGCTCTTGCGTCCACGATTTTTCAGGGCGCAGGTTCGGGTCGTTGATGTACTGCGCGTTGGTCGTTGAGGTCGCACCATACAGTTCGTTCACGGTGGGCATGCGCACCGCGCGACCGATGGCGTATTTCAGGAAAGCATCTGCTGACAGTTGCCAGGACAGCGCGCCTTTGGGCGAGAGGAAGTGCTCGTTGCGACCAGGATGGCCGGTGCTGCTGCTGGCCGAGAAACGGGTCAGCCCGTCGCTGGCTTGCCAGTGTTCGGAGCGCAGGCCCAGCACGGCACGCCACAGCGGCGCAAAGCGCCAGGTGTCCTGCGCGTAGAAACTTTGCAGCTGTGTGCGGCCCCCCACCTCGCTGGCCAGCGTGCTTGCGCCATCGCCTGGCCAGTTCCCCGCGATGTTGGACGTCTGGTAGCGCAGTCGGTAGTGGTCTTGCTGGGCACCGAAGTCCACCACATGCTCGCCCTTGGGGCCGTCGGGCCGCCAGGTGCCTCGCAGGGCCAAGTTGTGCCAGCTGGTGCCCGAGCCGTCGGCGATCGTGCCGGAGCCGCCTGTTGCAGCGGCTGGCAGCGGGTTGCTGCCGCTGTTGCTGCGCTTTTCGTCTGTGCCGTAGTCGTAGCGGCTGGCCGCCACTTCCCAGTCGAAGCTGCCTTGCGTGCGGCTTTTGATCGAGAGGCCGTGCAGGGTGTGCTGCAGATTTTCCTGGGTGAGCGGGAAAGTGCCACCGTTCAAGGTGTAACGCTGGCCGTCGATGCTGACGTTGCCGCTGTAGACCGGCTGGCCCTGGGCGTCGCGCAGGTAGGTGGTGGAGCGCCCTTGCGACGTGTTTTGCCACGACGCCAGTGTGTAAGTGGCGCGCAGGGTGGGGCTCAGGTCGTAGGCCAGTTTGGCTTTGAAGTGGTCCTGCACCGTGTGGTACTGCGTGCCGGTGCCCAGCAGCAGCCAGTCCTGGCCCAGTTTGTTCTGGCCGGAGATGGCGCCCGTCACCGCCATGTCACCGGTGTTGGCCGCAGTGGTGCTGCGCAGCGCATTGGCAAAAGTCAGGGGCTGGCTTTGGCTGTCACTGTGATGGAAGTCCAGCCGCCAGGCCCAGTCGCCGGCGCGGCTGCCCAGCGAGGCGCTGGTCTGCCAGCTGCCGTAGCTCGCATGGGTGTTGTAGAGGTCAAAGGGCTGGTGCGTGTAACCGAGCTTCACCGAGCCCTCGAACCTGTCGGGCATGCGGGTGGTGTAGTCCACCACCGCGCCGACCGAATTGCCCGGGTAGGCGGCCGAGAAGGGGCCGTACATCACGTCCACGCGCTCGATTTCGTCGGGTGTGACCATGCCCCAGCGCGGCGGAAAGCCCAGACCGCTGACGCCATTGCCCAGGAAGTTGGACAGCAGGATGCCATCCGCATACACCGCCGAGCGCGCGCTGTTGCCCGTGCCCGAGGCGCGGCTGGAGAGGATGGCATGGTTGTAGTCGCCGATGTAGCGCTTGCGCACCAACAGGCTGGGCAGGTACTTGAGGGCGTCTTCGCTGTCGCTGGCGTTGACCTGTTCTTCAATCTGTCGGGCCGACAGTCCTTCCATCGTGGCTGGAATCTGTGCGGGCCATGATGTCGGGTTGCTGGCCGTGATGGTCACGACGCCAGCGTCCTTCTGGGGCTCGGCGAACGCGCCGGGGCTGATGGCCAGCAAAGGGCCAAAGGGTCCGACCCAGGCCATCGCCAGGGCAGGGGAATGCTTGCGCATGGGAAATCCTGAACTGAATGCAAACGACACGCGCCAGCCGCGCAGGGCACGGCGCAGACGCAGGAGAGCGGATTCAGTTCAGGACAGGCGGGCCGCGTGGCGGCAGGGGGGCGCCGGTCAGGCCGGCAATGTGTGCAGCCGGCAGGGTCTGCAGTGCATGGGCCAGTGCGCTGGGCGGCTCGACAGCGCGCGCCTCTGGCGAAGGTGGGGTGATCATGGGCGCGCACAAGGGGCAATCCATGCTGGCCGAGGGCTGGGTGGATTTGCCGTCCTCGCCGTCCATGACCATTTTCATGCCACCCATGGTGCTACACACCATCTGGCCCGCCACCGGCTTGACCATGGGCGAAGCCACGGCTGCACCGATGAACAAGGCAAACCACACCAGCACGAGGCGGGTGAGCCAGCGGGCGTTGCGAAGGGTCTGCAGGGGGGACATGGCCTTGATTATCTCATCCGGGCTTTACCGCACCAGGCTCACGGCCTTGATCTGCGCCCACACGTGCATGCCCACTCGCAGCTGCAGCTGGTCGGCGGCGCGCGCGGTCAGGCGGGCCAGCACATGCGTGCCGCTGGCGTCCAGCCGCACCAGCACCTGATGTCCGACAGGCGGTGCAATCTGCGACACCACGCAGGGCAGGTGGTTCTGGATGCTGGTGTGCTGCGCCCGTTCGAGCGTGATGCTGACGTCGCGCGCCAGGATACGCACACGCAGGGGGGTGCCTTCGGACTCGCCGGTGTTCGCCACCCAGAGTTCGCCGCCGGGCAGGGACAGCCGGCACAGGCCCCAGGCCGGGTCGCAGCCGGCCACGGTGCCGGTGACCAGCGCGCCCACATCGTCGCCCAGGTGCACGGGCAGGTCGACGGACGAGAGCACCTGCGCCACCGGCCCGCTGGCGCGGACCTGTCCTTGATCGAGCACCACCAGCGTATCGGCCAGGTGTGCCACTTCTTCGGCCGAGTGTGTCACATAGAGCATCGGCACCTGCAGGTGCCGGCGCAGAGCCTCAAGCCAGGGCAACACTTCTCGTTTGCGCGGGCTGTCGAGCGAGGCCAGCGGTTCATCCAGCAGCAGCAGGTGCGGCTGTACGGCCAGAGCGCGGGCAATGGCCACGCGCTGGCGCTCGCCGCCCGACAGCGTGGCGGGGTGGCGGGTCAGCAGTTGGCCAATGCCCAGCACCTCGATGGCCTGCTGCAGCGCCTGCTGCGCGCCGGCCTGTTCGTGGTGGGGCAGGCGTTGCAGTCCGTAGTGCAGATTGCCCCGCACGCTCAGGTGGTCGAACAGGCTGGCTTCCTGAAACACCATGCCCAGCCGGCGTTGCCACAACGGGGTGAAGGTACCGGTCGCATCGTCCTGCCAGACGGTGTCTGCGACCTGAACCCGGCCCCGCCCGCGTTCCAGTCCGGCCACGCAGCGCAGCAGGCTGGTCTTGCCCGAACCCGAGGCCCCCCACAGCACGGTGATGCCCTGCGCGGGCAGGTCCAGCGTGGCCTGCAAGGCAAAAGCCGGTCGCTGCAGCAGCAGGTCGATGTGCAGGGCAGTGCTCATCGGGCCCTCCGCTGGCTGCGCTGGCGAATCAAGGCCAGGCCCATCAGCACGGCAAAGGCGAACACCACCATGCCGCCTGCCAGCAGGTGGGCCTGCGCGTATTCCATGGCCTCGACATGGCCGTAGATCAGGGTGGACAGCACGCGGGTCTGGCCCGGGATGTTGCCGCCCACCATCAACACCACGCCGAATTCACCCAGCGTGTGGGCAAAGCTGAGCACGGCGGCGGTCAGCAGGGCATGGCGCGCCTGTGGCAACGCGACCGTGAAAAAGGCGTCCAGCGGTCGTGCGCCCAGCGTCATGGCCACTTCCATGGGGCGCGGGCCCATCTCGGCAAAGGCCGCTTGCAGGGGCTGTACCGCAAACGGCAATGAGTAGACGATCGAGCCGATCACCAGTCCGGTGAAGGTGAAGGACAGCGTGCCCCAGCCCAGCCACTGCGTGAACTGGCCGAGCGGGCCGTGCGGGCCCATGAGCACCAGCATGTAAAAGCCGAGCACCGAAGGCGGCAGCACCAGCGGCAACGTCACCAGTGCGCCCACGGGCTCGCGCCAGCGCGAAGGCGTGCGCGCCAGCCACCAGGCCAGCGGCGCACCCATCACGAGCAGCAGCAGGGTGGTGACGCCGGCCAGCTGCAGCGTCAGTGCGATGGCGGGCCAGGCGCTGGCCAGAAAGTCGGGGCTCAAAAGAATGTCGGTCAAGGCGGTGTGGTGTTCAGAACTCGTAGCCGTAGGCGCGCATCACCTGACGGGCCGCGTCACCGCGCAAGTATTGCAGAAGCGCTTTGGCTGCGGCGTTGTCCTCCCCCGCCTTGAGCAGCGCGGCCTCCTGCCGGATGGGCTCGTACAACGTTGCTGGAACCACCCAGGCCGAGCCAGCGGTGATGCGTCCGCCCTCCATGATCTGCGACAGGGCCACAAAACCCAGCGCGGCGTTGTCCGTCTTGACGAACTGGAAAGTCTGGCCGATGTTCTCGCCGACCACGAACTGGGGGCGCAGCTTGTCCAGCAGCCCCAGTTTGTCCAGTGCTTGCAGGGCCGCTGCGCCATAGGGCGCGAGTCGGGGATCGGCCACGGCGAGCTTGCCGGGCAATGGCGCCCGCAACACCTGACCCTTGTCGTCCACCAGGCCGGGGCGGCGGCTCCATAGCGCCAGCTGGCCCGTCGCGTAGGTGAAGGTGCTGCCCGGCACCGCCAGGCCGTCCTTGAGCAAGCGCGCCGGTGTTTCGTCGTCGGCGGCCAGCAGCACGGCAAACGGCGCACCGTTGCGGATCTGCGCATAGAACTTGCCTGTGGCACCGAACGAGAGCACCGCTGTGTGTCCTGTGGCTTTTTCAAAGGCCGCGGCGATTTTCTGCATCGGTGCGCTGAAGTTGGCGGCCACCGCCACCTGCACGGTCCCGGCGTGCGCCAACGTGCAAAGCAGCCCGCAGATGCCGGCCAGAAGCCGCTTGCTGAAAAGGAAAAGTGCGCTTGTCTTCATCGGTGCCAGGCAGTGTAGCGGTTGAGGCGCAGGCAAGCCCCCGTCAAATGGGTGACCGGCCGGTGCGGCCGCATCCCTTAGGCTGCAGGCTTTCATCAGCATCACGGAGACCCCCATGCTCACCCTTTGCGGATTTGCGGCCAGCAACTACTACAACAAAGTCAAGTTCGCGTTGCTCGAAAAAGGCGTGCCCTTTCAGGAAGAGACCGCCTGGGTTGGCCAGACCGATGCCGATTGCACCCCGCTGGGCAAAGTGCCTTACATCAAGACCGAGCAGGGGCCGTTGTGCGAGTCGGCGGTGATCATGGAATACATCGAGCAGAAGTACCCGCAGATCCCGCTGCTGCCGGCCGATCCGTATGCGGCAGCCAAGGTGCGCGAGCTGGTCACTTTCCTGGAGTTGCATCTGGAGCTGGTGGCGCGCAACCTTTATCCGCAGGCGTTCTTTGGCGGCAAGGTGAGCGACAGCGCCAAGGAAAAGACCGCTGCCCAGCTCGAGAAGAACGTGAAGGCTTTTGCTTCGCTGGCCAAGTTCAGCCCTTTTGTGGCCGGAGACACCTTGACGTTGGCCGATTGCGCCGCGGTGGTGCATTTGCCCCTCGTGTCAGGTGCCACCAAAATCGTTTATGGGCGCGATTTTCTGGCGGACCTGCCGGTGCGCGACTACCTCAAGCGCATGGGGGAAAGGCCCGCACTCGCGCAGGTCAATGCCGACCGCAAGACCAACACTGAACTGATGCTCTCTCGCCTCAAAGCCAAAGGCTGACAGTCGAGTCTTCAAAGATTGACGGATGTCAATGTGAGGGCTGTTCATGGCTTCTAACATGAAGCCATGAACACACTCCAAGCCCAATACAAGGACCGGTTGCTGCAGGAGCGCCAGCAACTCCTGCAACGCATCGCTGCCCAGCGCGGCGGTCAGGTCTCGCGCGTCGACATGGCCTCCGAGCATGACCTGCGGGCCATGGAATCGCACGCGCGCACCATCACCGAAATGAGCGAAGAGTTCGCCATGAACGAGCACGAGACGGCCGAGCTGGCCGCCATCGATGCAGCGCTCGAACGCATTGCGCAAGGGCTGTATGGCCAGTGCCAGGATTGTGGTGTGGTCATCCCCGAAGCCCGTCTGAACGCCTATCCGATGGCGTTGCGCTGCGTCAATTGCCAAAGCGCCGTCGAAAAATCCCACTGAGTCACAAGGAGAAACTGCATGAGCACATTCCACGCTGTCGTCTGGATGGACCACAACGAAGCCCACGTCCTGATGTTTGACCGCGAGCATGTTGAAAGCCAGCGCGTCAAATCGCGCAGCCACCACAAGCACCAGGGCAAGGCCGGTGATGCTGCCGCTTTCTTTGCCGATGTGGCCAAGGCCCTGAATGGCACGCGCGAAGTCCTGCTGACCGGTCCCGGCGCCGCCCGCAACGAATTCCGCGATTGGTGCGCCAGCCACGCCAAGGCCACGGCCGGCGTGATCGTTGACAGCATCGCCACCGACCACCCGACCGATAACCAGCTGGTGGCCTTGGCCAAGCAGTATTTCAAGAAGTTCGACGCCATGGCTGCTGACCCGGCGCAGGTCTGAGTCAGCGATTGCCTTCCTGTCATTCCCGGGCCGAACCCGGGAATCCATCGCGTCACAGCACGGGTCCTCGGGTCAAGCCCGAGGACGACACGGGAACCCCGACAGGCTGCTATGCTGCAAAGCATGCGCAGCCTGTTTCATTTTGCTTTCAACGTCACCGACCTGAACGAGGCCCGTCGCTTCTATGGCGATGTGTTGGGATGTCGCGAAGGGCGCTCCACCGACACCTGGGTGGACTTTGACTTCTTTGGTCACCAGATCTCATTGCATCTGGGCGAGCCGCTCAAGACCGCGCCCACCGGCCATGTGGGCGAGCACCTGGTGCCCATGCCGCACTTCGGCCTGATTCTGCAACGCGCCGACTGGCAGGCCATGGCCGACCGCCTCACGGCAGCCAGGATCGAATTTGTGATCCAGCCGCACCTGCGTTTTGCCGGGCAGCCAGGCGAGCAGTGGACCATGTTCTTTCTGGACCCCTTCGGCAACCCGATCGAGGTCAAGGGTTTCGAGTCCCTGGAGACGGTGTACGCCAGCTGACGGCGGCATGGATGCCCGATCCAGTCGGGCATGACCAGTCAAATCTCACCCCCAGCTTCAATCCAATGTCGTCCTCGGGCTCGGCCCGAGGATCCGCATTCACCCCGTCCAACCCACGATCTGCTGGTCGATGGCGCCAAACAGGCTTTGGCCGTTCTTGTCCTTCATCTCGATGCGGATGGTGTCACCGAATTTCATGAAGCCTGTGCTGGGCTTGCCGTCCAGAATGGTTTCGATGGCGCGCTTTTCGGCGATGCAGCTGTAGCCCTTGGGCCAGTCTTTCTTGCCGTTTTCTTCCACGCCACGATTGCTCACGGTGCCACTGCCCACGATGGAGCCGGCGCGCACATTGCGTGTCTTGCAGATGTGGGCGATCAGCTGGCCGAAGTGGAAGGTCATGTCCGGGCCGGCCTCGCACATGCCGACCTTGCGGCCGTTCCAGGTGGACTGCAGCGTCAGGTGCACGCGCCCACCCTGCCAGGCGTCGCCCAGCTCGTCGGGTGTGATGGCCACAGGGCTGAAAGCGGTGGCGGGCTTGCTCTGGAAGAAGCCAAAGCCCTTGGCCAGTTCGTCAGGGATCAGATTGCGCAGGCTCACGTCGTTGGCCAGCATCAGCAGGCGGATGCCTTCGAGGGCCTCGTCGGGCGTGGCGCGCATGGGCACGTCACCGGTGATGACGGCGATCTCGGCTTCAAAGTCGATGCCATGCGCTTCGTCGACACACACCACGTCATCGCAGGGTCCGATGAAATCGTCGCTGCCGCCCTGGTACATCAGCGGGTCGGTGTAGAAGGTTTTGGGCACTTCGCTGTTGCGGGCGGCGCGCACCAGTTCGACGTGGTTGATGTAGGCCGAGCCGTCGGCCCACTGGTAGGCGCGCGGCAGCGGGGCCATGCACATCTTCGGGTCGAAGGGGAAAGCGTGGCGGGCTTTGCCGCTGTTGAGCGTCTGGTACAGGTCTTCGAGTTGCGGCGCGATGAAATTCCAGTCGTCCAGCGCCTGCTGCAGTTTGCCGGCGATGCCGGTCGCATAATGGGCAGTGCTCAGGTCGCGCGACACCACCACCAGCTGGCCGTCGCGGGAACCGTCTTTGTACGTCGCAAGTTTCATGGTCTTTCCAGTGCCTTGTGCGTCGCCCGGCAGATCAGCACTGGCCGAGCAAATTACGAATTGGTAAACTTGTTTAACTAAACGAAACAATATTCTAGACCACAGCATGGCAGCTCAACAGAAACCTTCTGGCGAAGTCACGGGCGGTGACAAGGAACGCGCCGGCATCCAGTCGGTGGAAGTGGGCTTTGCCCTGCT
>Ga0255221_1000175_pt1 | contig 15073 bp, 10 predicted proteins | sample Miss_Colum_RepC__FD_183020 | JGI IMG/M metagenome (GOLD analysis project Ga0255221, IMG submission 183020) | Freshwater microbial communities from Mississippi River, Louisiana, United States - Miss_Colum_RepC_8d | ecosystem: Environmental > Aquatic > Freshwater > River | place: USA: Louisiana...
AGGCGTGTACATCGTTACTGGCTCTTCCTTAAATTTCATCCAAGGGACAACAACCTCGGGAGATATTGCTGCGGCAATAGGTAACGTCTCTGCTCCAGCAGCGGCAGTTGGGTATATTGCAATCTTGGATAATCAAGGCACTCAAGCCACTAGCGACGATGGCTATTACTTGTTTGAAGTGAAGGTTGGTCTAGAAAGTATATCTAATGCCAATTTAAGCACAAGCCCGGGCTCCACGATTTCGTTAATTGCATTTATTGAGAGCAACATACTTTCGTCGATCGACTTTCTTCCGCCAGGTGCTTGAGCGACATATAGATGACAACAAGCCTTCATGATCAAGTGCGTGAACAGCTGGCAAAGGAGTTGGCAGTGCGCTCTGCGTCTACCCAACCCGAGCAGTTGGTCCAAGCCCTACGTTACCTTGCGAAGTGGCGCAGTGTGATCATTCAAAACACTGTACTCAAACATTGCGGAGTTCTGGTGCAGTCAGGTCCATTTTCAGGGATGACATTTTTAGAACAATCTTCAGAGGGTTGTCATGTGGCAAAACTACTTGGATGCTATGAAGAACCGCTTCACCCACTTATCCAACACCTTGTTCACCAACCCTATCATACTGTTTTAAATATTGGATGCGCTGAAGGCTTTTATGCTGTTGGTATGGCACGCTGTATGCCTAAGGTTAGAGTGCATGCCTTTGACACTAATCCGCAAGCTCAACGGACCTGTGGCGAACTTGCCCGGCGCAACGGCTGTGAGGATCGAATTCAGATTGCAGGGGAGTTCACCCGAGCTGACTTTGAACGGTATAAGCGCTTAACACCATCTCGATCAGCACCCATCGCAACTAATCCTGCCGCTGGCCGTACCCTGCTGCTGTGTGATATCGAATCGGCCGAATTCGAGTTGTTAGACCCTCAAGAGGCGCCAGCGCTTTACGAGATCGACATTCTGGTGGAATCGCATGAGTGTCTAAAGCCTGGGGTCACGCAAGCGTTGATGAAGCGTTTTGCTTCCAGCCACCAGATTCAATGCATTGAAGATAATGGGCAGCGCGGTGCAACACGCCTACCTGCTTGGTTTTCACAGCTATCACATCTAGATCAATTGCTTGCTGTATGGGAGTGGCGAAGCGGGCCAACCCCATGGTTGTGGATGCGGGCCTTGACAGTCGACTGAAATTTGGGGTCTGCCCTTGCACCGCTGTTAAACTTCATAATAATTTCAAGTCAGCGATGAATCCTTGCATTTATTACCACCCTGAGGCCTACACCACCAGCGGTCCAAAGCTTATGGGTAGAAATGCAGCTGGCGAATCCTTTTTGCGCGGCTTTATAGAACACGCGGCGTCGGAAGACTTCTGGGTACAGGTTGAGCAAGCGGAACACGCCCAATCATTTGCGCAGACCACCCAATCCTTGGGTCGGCACGAGCCGGTACGGGTCATTCAGAAGTCATCAATTGGTCAACTTGCCCATCCGGGCTGCGTTTATTACCCCGGCCCTGGCATCGGTAACTACGCATGGCAGCGCGCAGCATTTGGCCATGCGAGCTGGAGTCTTTGCGGCATCACGCACACGACATCCTCAGCCCGTGCCATGGATGCTATCGTCGAGTGGCTCAGTGCACCCGTCCAACCCTGGGACGCAGTGATTTGCACCTCAAAGGCTGTTAAGGCGAATGTTGAGTCCCTATTACAAGCTCAAGCTGATCACTTGGCACAAAGGCTCGGGGCAACCCGATTGGTGCTTCCACAATTACCTGTGATTCCACTGGGCATACACACGACGGATTTTGTAGCGGTGCAAGCGAAACGTCAAAGTGCGAGGGAGGCATTGGGGATCGCAGCGCAGGATATCGTTGTACTTTTTGCAGGTCGCCTTTCGTTTCATGCAAAAGCCCACCCACTCGCCATGTATCAGGCTGTTGAATCTGCTTGGCAAAGTCTCAAGGGCAGCCAAGCCTTGGGAGGTATTGGCCTTAACCCTGCACCATCAGCCTCGAAGCAAAGTGCCAACATGGATCTGCATACCGATGCCAAGCTTGTACTGATCGAATGTGGTTGGCATGCCAATGACTTTATTGCCAAAGCCTATCGGGATGCAGCACAGTTGGCTATTCCCAGCGCGCGATCAATCACGCTGGATGGGAGGATTGCCGAATCACGTAATCAGGCTTGGGCTGCAGCCGATGTATTTTGTTCTCTATCCGATAACATTCAAGAAACTTTCGGTATTACGCCGATTGAAGCGATGGCTGCTGGTCTGCCGGTGATCGTCAGTGACTGGGATGGTTACAAGGATACGGTGCGCGATGGCCTTGATGGCTACCGTATCCCTACCTGGATGCCTGCTTCAGGGCTAGGTACGGACTTATCGCTTAGGCATGCCCTTGAAATTGATACTTATGATATGTATTGCGGCCATAGCGCATCCTTTATCGCGGTGGATATAGAAGCGGCAACAAAAGCCTTTGTTGCACTCTTTGAATCGTCGGAGCGCCGCAAGCAAATGGGCGCTTGCGGTCAGGCGCATGCCGTGCAGCACTACGATTGGTCTGTGATCATCACGCAATACCAAAGCCTTTGGGCTGAGCTAAGTGCGCATCGCGAAAAGGCACAAGCGACTCCAACGGAGCAACCCCCTAGGCTGTGGCCCGCACGAATGGATCCATTTCTTAGTTTTGCTGCCTACCCCACAAAACAGCTTGAGGCTACAAGTCTTGTGCGTTTGAATGTGGGAGCGCCTGCCCTTTTGCAATGGGAAGCAATCAGGTCACTGGCGATGGTGAACTATGCCAAATACATCATCCCCAATCAGAAGGATCTCGATGCACTGCTAACCCAATTAGAGCACGCACCAAACCAAAGTATCCAAGCCGGGAAACTTGTCGAGAACTTCAGCATACAGCAACGACCCTATATGTTGCGTACTTTGTTGTGGCTCGCGAAGTTGGGGGTCGTCAGCTTGGGGCCACCCGTCTCCAAAAAAACATATTGATAAGCGCTGTGATCGATCCATTTAGCCATTAGAAAAGTGCAATGCGGGTTGATGACGATTTGTCAACCACCAGGGAGAGTCACTGACCAGCCGTTTGTTTGGATACCGCTTAATCCAATCAGCTCATCGGTGATCGCTAGTCCGCCCGCAATGATGGCGATATCCCTTGGGCTTAGTCCGGCCTTTTCACAATCAAGTGCAATAGCTTCAATCAATGCATCCGTGGGCTTGCTTGGCATCAGGTGGCCTAGCATATGCTCAATCACCATCGATAATGAGGCCTGCGGTTTAATAAGTACATCGATAGCGGATTGGGCAAGCACCTCAACCGTATAGCCTTGCTCAAAAAGGCTCAATACCTGGCCTGCAGTCGATCGATCATCAAGCGAAGCAGCTCCAGAAAAAAGAACTAATAAGCGAGCAGCCCAAAGCGCATATGGGTCGCCAGGAAAGATTACGGTCAGGTCATCAAACTGGGCTCGCTCCACAAAGCGCAGTTGATCGATATCAATCGTAGCGCTTGGTCCTGTGGGTGTAGAACGATTGGGAGACGATCCAAGATGTTTGATGGTTATCATCAAGGGATCGATGTTAATAACATAATCGAGACGTTTACCTTCAAAAAATGCCCAATCAAGACCCTCGCCACCGTCAAGCCAATCGTTACCGTCACCGCCCATGAGCGAGTCGGCACCCTCGCCACCCCAAAGACTGTCTGCGCCATCGCGCCCTGTCAGTAAGTCGTCTCCCTCACGTCCCTCGAGGCGGTTATTGGCGCTATTGCCATAGATCCAGTCGCGGCTTTGCGTGCCGACAACATGCTCGATCACGGTGCCAGCATTAATCGTGATCTGACCAGGTAGTATGATTCGATCGAAAAAATTATCGATATAACCGTGGGTATTTTGATTTAAGTCCAGAACAAGTCTCAGGTTCTTGACGCTATCGACACGGTCGCCAAAAGTATCCTTCAGGCTTCGGTCAATACTGCTTGCATCAATCGTATCGATACCACCTGAATCCCAAATAAAGTTGGATCCCAAAGGATCAAGAACATAAACGTCATTGCCATTGCGCACGAGTTTGGATGGGCCATAGATTGCTTGTAACGCCGCGATATCAAATGGCCTTAGTTCGGTTCGGAAGTGCTCTTTGTAGCTTGTATAACTCATAACGGTCCAAAACGTCGATTCCTCGCCTCCATTGAGGCTTGCATCGAATTGACTGTTATCCCATGATTCAGTGCCAGCAAATGAGTGACGCAGTCCTAGTGCATGGCCGACCTCGTGAATCAGTGTGAGGGCATCAAAACTCCCAGTTGCGAAGTTAAGCGGGGGTACGTTGTCAAGAAAGACGTCATAAGCCTTAAGAGAAAAGCCGGGTTGCCAGGCATAACCGTCAGTTCCTGTTTGCCGATTCGTCATGAGTGTGATGGTTGCCTGCGCTTGCGGCTGCGTCGATTCAACGAATCGCAGATCGATGATGGTCTCGAGATAACGAAACATATTTCGAACTGCATCGCGCTGTGCGACGGGAATCGGTTCAAAACCGGAGGGTTCGGATTCCAACGCGAAGTAGTCGGGCAAACTTTCCGCAAAGCAATAAAAAACAGTACGATCCTGAGGGGTGCTGCGTTGGTAATAGCCAAGACTTGGCCCAACGAGCGCGCTTACCCAATAGCTTGGATAGGATGGAGTGACTGGATTAAGCCATCGGCCTAAGTCATCTGCGCCAAGCGCTGGGGGTATGCGAAGCTTTATCATCGGCGTATCTTAAGCCAAGCCTCTTTCTGTCAAATATACCTTTATGATTCAGCCTCAAGACCGCTATTACGCCAATGTCAATCCCGATTTGTTGGCAGCAATTCCCCTAAGTGCGGCCAGGATACTCGAAATCGGTGCCGGCGCCGGCGCGTTAGGTGCAGCCTTTAAGCGTCGTAACCCAGCGTGCACATGGGTTGGTGTTGAGGCGGCTAGCGAACCAGCCGAACGTGCCTCAAGGCTGCTTGATAAGGTATATGTTGCCGATATCGAGCTCGTGCTGGCTGCCGATAAACATGATCAGCCCGATTGGCTTGCCAGTGCAGCAAACTACGATGCTATTGTTTTTGGCGATGTACTCGAGCATTTAAGAGATCCCTGGGCAGTCCTTAAATCGCTTACACGATGTCTTGCTGATGACGGTGTGGTGCTCGCCTGTATACCCAATATTGGCCACTGGACAGTCATCGATGGGCTGATGAGAGGGCAGTTTCAATACACAGAGAGCGGTCTATTGGATCGGACTCATCTGCGATTTTTCACGGCCTCGAGTATGCTCGAAAGCTTTCGATCGGCAGCTCTTGCGCCCACAAAGATTCGGGGGCGAGAGTTTGTTGTTGATAAGGAAGGTTTTGAGCGCTTTTCAAGCACGATGCAAAACTGGTTTGCCGCATCGGGTGAACAGGAGGCGCTCATTAAACGACGGCTCCTTAGCCTTCAATACGTGATTCGTGCGAAAAAATCGCACGAAGGTCGTGTGGCAGCCGTCAATCCGCGTCGACTCGTGATCGCTATGCTTGTGATGGCACCCGGCTTTGCCGATATCCGCACACACATCCCACTAGCGGCCTACGCGAGCCTGCCCGACGTCGAAGTGCATTTTTTTGAGCGTAGCGCACAACTTCCCGAGTTTGCTATTGATCAACCCAAGGTGCTAATCGTGCAGCGTCAATTGCCCGAGACTTATGAGCAATGGGCTCAGACCGTACAACGCCTTGAAGCCAAAGGTTGGCTGGTTTTGGCAGAGTGGGATGATCACCCGGATCTTTTTGCGTCGAAAATCCGCCAGGTTTTTGATCGAGCCCCGTGGGCCTCAGTGAAAGCCTGCCATGGTGTGATGACATCGACGAGAACGCTAGCTCAACTGCTGACTGAGGTGCGGGGCGATGACCGGGTGCTGTGTTTTGAAAATCAATTATTGGAGATGCCGCTGAGGTCGAAGACATCATCAAACGATGAACAAGCCCAAGAACCTGGACAGCTTAAACGCCATGATGAGCCAACCTTAACGGTGTTTTATGGCGCGCTCAATCGCACGTCGGAAGCAGTCGCGTTAATGCAGGTCATTGCGCCAGTTTTTGAACGATGTGCGCATTTAGAGTTAGTCGTCTTGCAGGATCGCGTTGTTTTCGATGCAGCAAATATTGCAAAAAAACGATTCGTATCGCAGTTAAGTTATGACCATTACCATCAATTACTGTCGGGTTGCCACATCGCCTTGCTGCCCCTGGCCCCCAGCATTGCAAACGACTGCAAGAGTGATCTTAAGTTTATCGAATGTGCCGCTCACGGCCTTGTTTGTATTGCCTCCCCGACAGTTTACGCAAACAGCATCAGGGATGGTGTGGATGGGCTCATAGCTATTGATCATGTATCAATGGCCCAAGCTCTCGAGCAACTTGCAGGCGATTCGAGGCTTCGAGAACGCTTGAGTCATAACGCCCGTGAGCGGGTTCAGGGCCAACGACTTTGGTCTCATTGTCTTGAGAGTCGACTCAAAGCACTGGAAGAGGCTTGGCAGTATTGGCGGCATGCATCGCCAGATCGATTCGCCTAGGGATTTTCATGAGCATCTTTGTAAGCGTAGCAAGCTTTTGTGATTTATTGCTTAAGGCAACACTTCAAGAGGCCGTTGCTAAGGCTCAGCAACCCGAGAGTTTGCACTTTGCAGTCGTTGATCAAAGTCCAACAGGTGTTGTCGAGATCACCGAGGCGGATGTATTTCCTGCAAGCCTGAGTCTTGTAAAGATCGATCCGATGCATGCGCGCGGACCCTGTTGGGCGAGAGCACTTGCGATGTCCTTTTACCGTGAGGAAGACTGGTTTTTACAGATCGATTCACACATGGCTTTTGACCCCCATTGGGATCAACAATTGGTCATAGCGGCGATACAAATTATCAACCGTTATGGTTATGGTGTGATTTCGTCCTACCCAAGTCCCTTTTTGATTGAGGACGGTCAGCCGGTACCCAAACCCACCACCGAAGGGGCGCTGGTCCACGTGCTCGCCCCGGGGCAGCAATTTATGCCTGACCATCGCCTTTTGCGTTTTGAAGCACATCCGCTTGCAAGTCATCGCCCCGTTGCAGGCTTTCACCTGGGCGCGGGCTGTTTATTTGCCCCTGGGGTGATCACACAATACTTTCCCTACGATCCCCATTTTTATTTTCATGGCGAAGAGCAAGCTTATGCTTTGCGACTATTCAGTCATGGCTGGGGGATCTGGCATGCGCCAAAACTTCCTATATATCATCTATATAACGATAAAGTGAGCGACGACGATGACATATCATCGCGAAGGGTGTTGCATTGGGATAAGGCACTTGATGAGCGTCGACGCGTGAAATGGTGGGACTTGGAGCAAGCGTCGCGAAAGCGTTTCGATGCATTGGTCGAAGATCAGTTGAAGGGCGTATTTGCTTTAGGATCTTACTTTGATCTGTCTGACTATGCCCATTTTTCGGGGATTGACTACCGCTCCAAGCAGATCCATGAAAAGGCCTTTTCAACATCGCCACGTGAACCGGTTTTAATTTCCTGAACGAAAATTAGGCTAGTATTCGTTCATGATCCTGGAACGAACGATTTTCAGCTTTACACCTTATCACGGCATAGTGCTTATGGTCGTGATGCTCAGTTTTTTGTTTTCGCACTTGTTGGTCCAAACCAGTGCGCTACACGGCCGCTGGAGTATGGATGGGGTTGGCGGTATTCAAAAAGTGCATCGTCGCCCAACGCCACGTATCGGTGGCATTGCTATTGCGCTAGCCATGCTGTTTGTGTGGCTCACCCTCGAACATGGTCCGAGACTTTTACCTTTTTCTGGCATGACTCATGGCACAGCGCTTCGACTCGTCGAACTGCTAGAACCCGTTTTGATTGCAGCAATACCGGCGTTTGCAGCCGGCTTGGCTGAAGACCTGACAAAGCGGGTTGGCGTTGCGCAGCGGCTTTGGGCCTCGTTGGTCTCTGGACTTTTGTTGTCCTTGCTCACCGGTGTCTCCATTCAGCGACTTGATCTTCCCGGCGTTGATGCCTTATTCATGGCTGGCAGTCTTGGTTTATTTCTGTCTTACGCGCTGACAGCATTTGCTGCAGGCGGCCTTTGTCACGCTATCAACATGATTGATGGGGTGAATGGCCTAGCATCATCGGCGATTACCATCATGCTTGGCGCCTTTGCCTGGCTGGCCTGGACGGTCGACGATGTACATTTGGCTTGGATTGCGACATCGGGCGCAGCAGCAGCTTTGGGATTTTTTTTGGTTAATTTTCCGCGCGGCGCTATCTTTCTTGGTGACGGTGGCGCTTACCTACTCGGGTTCTTACTTGCGGCGGTTGCCTTAGCCTTACCTGCGAGAAATCCAGAAATCTCGCCATGGGCAAGTCTGCTGATTTGCGCATACCCCGTCATCGAGGTTTTCTTTTCCGTGTTACGCAGACGTCACAGTTCAAGGCATCCTGGCCATCCCGATCAATTACATATGCACAGCCTCTTATTGCGGCGCCGATTTCGCCAACATGCGCCAACCACGGGAGCGGTGGGTGTCATGGTCAGCCTACCCGCACTAGCGGCTTGCGTTTTTCCCCAACAGCCGGGGGCTCTGGCACTGATTTTGTTGCTTTGCCTGATTGCCTATCGAATTGTTCACCGCCGCTTACTCTGTTTTAACTGGCGAGCAGCCTTCAAACTCGGTCTTTAGACTAAGCTTTAAAGCCCCAGGCACGTTTGAAGGCGGCAAGTCGAGCCGCCTCGTCGGGATTGGCGCGCATCTTACGCATAGCACTGCGCAAAAAGGCGATGAGCAAGCCCAAGAAACCCCCGGCTAAGATGCCGATCAAAACCATCAAAAGTCGCTTCATGGGATCACGCCGCTCGGGAGGAACCGCGATATCGACCTGCTGAACAAGTCCTACGCCCTGGCGTGCCTCATCAGCTCGAGCAAACTCAAGCTGACGAACCAAAGCTTCATACGTACTAGAACGATGTCGAGCCTCGCTGACTGCTTTAGCATGTGCAACCTGATCTTCGGTGGGAGCCTTGCTGCCGTCAAGCAAACGATTAGCACGAACGCCACTACCATCCTCGACCTTAGCTAGCTGGGCTCTGAGGGCTGTAAGTTGGGCATTTAAAGCAATAAGGTCAGGATTTTTATCGGTTGCAAAGGCACGCATGGCTTGTTGTTGAACCTCTAGAGCGATGATTTGTCCTCGAATTTGGGCTGCCTGCATTAGCCCCATATCGCCCTTGACGTCATAGGTGTTGATGCCAAGCTTTCGATCCAACTGGCGAAGGTGAAGTTCTGCCTGAATCATGGTGTCACGCGCTTTATCAAGTTGTTGCTCGAGCGCAGCTCGCTTGATTTGTGCATCGGTGAGCGCCAGTTCGCCAGAAAGTTCGCGCAAGAACTTGACATAAGCATTGGCAACTTCTGCTGAAAATTTTGGATCTTTATCGGTAAACTCAATGGTGACGAAGCCGCTTTGTTTATCGGCATTGATCTTTGTCCATTTCGAAAGCGCAAGTCGGGTTTCGATCAAGGTTTCTTCTTTATAGCGGTCCCTGAGTTTGTATGTCTCAATCAGTCGATCGGCGAGTCGCTCTGACTTCAATAACGCAGTTACAGACTTTTCGGGCGTTGCGGCTAAACCGCCAAGACTCACACCGGCCAATCCCGCCAACGCGCCGAGTTGGCTCGACAAACCGCCCGAAGAAGCATTACCCGGCGGCATAATTGAGGCCTTCGAGGTGAAGGTTGGCTCACGCATGAGCGCAAATCCCAAGGCAATGAGCAAGCCAACCAAGGCTGTGATGATGACGGTCCATTTTTCTTCGCCGATCGTTGTGAGCAGATCGAGCAAACTGATCTCGTCCTCATCGCTATAACTTAGGATTGGTGCGCCAGATTCACCGCCATCATGTGATTCTTTTCCTGGATTGAGAGGGGTATTCATTTGCGCGACAAACTTAATTGTTAAACAAGGTCTTGATAGCTACAAGAGATATACCAATCTGTGAGAATAAGCTAGTCCAGGTACGTGCTAGATCCATTCCCTTCCAGAAATTGGTACGTCGATCAGCCAACTCTGGAATCACCAAAGTATCGCCTGGCATCAAGTAGGTTTTATCTGCCGCCTTATTAACCAAGGACAAAGACGTCCCATCAGCACGCAGTAAAAAAGTATTATCAACATCCGCATACACCGGTGTTCCAGAACTGCGAATGATTTGCGCTGCGGTTTGTCCGGGTCGCCAGATCAAAGCGTTTTCACTGAGTGTTGCGCCTTGCACATTCACAAAAACCGGCTGACTTGGAATGTGCAAGATATCGCCAGCTTCAAGCCCGATCCGCGGTAATGCATTGAGCGTCATATTAGCTGGGTCCAACCCAAGTGCAATACGACCTTCGGGTTCGAGCTTAACCAGACGATCGATCACGCGTTGTTGTTGCTGGCGAATTTGGGCCAGTGCCTCGCCCGCGGATGCCGATGTTGTACCGTCAGGATTCCGAAGGGCAGTCATAGCTTGCGCTAGCGCATTGCTTTGAGAATCTTGTAAATTTTTGATCAATCGCGTGAGATTGGCTCGTTGTTCGCGCTTGACAGACTCTCTTGTGAAATGAAGTCCATACAAGTAAGCCGAAGGCGTTAGCCCGCCTGCCTTTTCGATGATCGAACCGATATGATCATTGGCGTCAGCCAGATAATAACCCGGTGATAGAACCTCACCCTCGATACGAATCAGGCGCTGTTGTCGTTGAACTGGGACTCTGATGTCGCTTTTGCCGAAAATCGTTACCACATCGCCTGCAAGAAGATCGTGGTTCTGACTAGCATCGCCACTCAACACGAGTCGACCCAGATGAAATGGAATAAGCTCAAGCCGAAGGGTCTTCGGGTCAAGTCTTTCGATCACGGCGTAGTCCCAGTGCAGTTCATCAAGTAGTGGGCGAACCTCGGACATGGGCCGCTGTCCTGGAAGGCGACGTGTAGGATCAATACCGTAGGGTGTCCCTGGTATCGCTGGGCGGCGAATTTCACTGGTGCTCGCACTATTCGGGTTGTCCAAAAGGACTCTTGGATCAGCATTTCCTCCTGTATGTCGGGGATCCGCTAGCCCTGATAGACCGTAGAGTGTGTTTGGCGCGTTGTTGGGCCCTTGGGCTTGGCCCGGAAAGCTTGCGAGGCTTGCGCCTTGTTGACTTGCTTGCGCATTCGTACTGGGATTGCTAAGGGTCACGCTAGATCCTAGTGCAATTGGGCCCTCATACTGGACAAGTGCATTGCGCCGCTCGTAAAAATCAGGGGTGACCAAGGCGCTCACGTCGGGCAGCAAGTCCGATAGGCGCATGCCAGGACGCCATGCGTGACGAATGGGCCTCGCAACATGGCCTCTCAAGGTCACGGCGTTGGTAAAGGCTTGGGTGATGCGATGCAATTGCAAAAGATCGCCGTCGCGTAACTTCTGCGCGATATCTTCGGATGACAAACGTAGGCTGGCGGTGCTGAGTTGTCCTTCGGTGACTCGATCAAGTGATAGCCGCGCATCGCTCAGGGCCAGGGATACCCCCGCCATGCGCAACACGCTCGCCACACTATCGTCACCGGGTAAGAGTTCATAAATGCCCGCCTGGTCGACTTGGCCACTGAGGGCAACACGAGGGCCTGCCGGCGGAATGACCAGTGAGTCGCCAGGCATCAAACGAAGGTCTTTACCCGTATCGCCGTGAACAATCAGGCGGTATAAGTCAACGCTAGCAACCGCTTTACCCGCTCTCATTAGTTGAACGCTTCTCATGGACCCTGTCGGCGAGGGGCCTCCAGCCATCTGGATGGCACCGATCACGGTTGCCCGACCAGAGATTAGATAGGCACCCGGCTGTCTGGCATGACCAGCCACATAAACCTGAATACTTCTTAAATTGCCGGCTCTTGCGGAAAGTCCGAAATTGCTAAAGGTCTTTGCAAACTGTGACCTGAGGTGGGATTCAAGCTGCGACACCCGCAAACCCGCAACTTGGACAGGTCCAATCTTTGGTAGGGTGATGTGGCCTTGCGTGTCGATCAGCAGGCTCAGTGAGGCTTCGACCTGACCCCATAAATTCAACTGAACTTCATCGCCAACGCCCAATTCGTAGTCACCTGGATTTGCAAATTCTGGGCCAACCGCTCGCAATCCGTCGCTGCGCATCACAAGCGCATCGGTAAAAAAATTCATCCCATAAATGGGTAACCAGCGACCAGTAAGTCGTTCAAGATGTCGCTGGAACTGGGTTGGTTCGTCGGTCACATGGCGTTGCTGGATACCTTGGGCAATCGCTTGCTGTGATTGTTGTAAAAATTGAGAACCCGATTGGACCGAACGCAGCAAACCGATCGGCGTATTTTGTTCCCAACAACTAATCCCCTGGGTTCCCGGTGGACACTGAAGCGCAAGGCTGGATCGGGGTGAACCCGGTGTTTGTTGAGTGCCTGATACCGAGCCTGGTAAAAGACCGACCCCAGGCATGAGGCCTCCGCCAGGCAGCAAGCCACCCGGTAGAACGGTCCCGCTCATGCCATAAGGTAAACCAGGGTTGAGTGGTGATTGCGCCCGAAGACCGGCACTGCTCACGAGCAACATGACCAACAGCAACAGGCGCGTTGCCAAACCAAAGTAACGGCTTACTTCGTCAAAGCGCTTTGGCTGTGCATGAAGTGTGGCATTGAGGCATTGATTGAGTTTTACCTTAAGGACCATGACCAAGCATTCCATCATCGGGCGTGTTGCGATCATCTCTCATTGAAAAGAACGACCGTGGTGTTTTTCATTGCAATCTAGGATAACGACCAAGTATGCCCTATCTTTGTGGAGATGGCTCTGGAACTCGGCTTGCATAGTCCCGGTAGACTTGAATAAGTCCCTGCTCAAGCGTTCGAGGCTTGATCTGAATCAATGACTTTAGTTTGTCGTTCGACATAAGTTTTCGCATCGTACCGTCTGGTTTTGAGGCGTCGAACCCAATCCGACCCTGAAATCCAACGACGCCGGCAATGCAATGGGCAAGTTCTCGGATGCTCAAGTCTTCGCCAGTGCCAATATTCACCAAAGGCGCCTCACCCTCGTTGCGATCATGTGCTGTTAGCGATAACCAGCGGCTTTGCTCAAGCTGCAAGAGGCCAACACAAGCTGCAGCCATATCATCCACATGCATAAACTCACGGCGTGGCTGCCCACTCCCCCATACCAAGACTTGATCCTGACCTGACAATTTCGCCTCATGAAAACGGCGGATGAGCGCTGGAATAACGTGACTGTTTGTTGGGTGATAGTTATCGCCAGGCCCATAAAGATTAGTCGGCATGACGGCAAGATAACTCGTAAAACGACGGGCATCGTCAGATTGTTTAATGTACTGACGGTTATAACTCCAGCACATCTCGACGCCTGCAATTTTCGCCAGCGCATAGGCTCTGTTGGTTGCCTCGAGCGGTCCGGTCAGCAAAGCGGTTTCGGATATCGGATTTGGAGCTTCTTTTGGATAGATGCACGATGAGCCAAGAAATAGAACGCGTTTTGCACCGTAGCGATGGGCGCAGTCAATAACGTTGGTTTGGATGAGCAAATTTTCGCGAATGAAGTCCGCTGGGAATGTATCGTTGGCAAGAATGCCGCCAACGCGAGCTGCAGCAAGCACAACCAGCTCAGGCCTGGTTTCCTTAAAAAGTCGCTCGACGGCTGAGCCCTCGCACAAATCCACCTCAGACCGTGTGCGCAGGATCAATTCATCGTACCCAAGTCGCTTGAATGCTCGAAGTATGGCGCTTCCCACCATGCCACGGTGTCCGGCAATATAGACTCGCGTGCGCTGATCAAACAACCTAATCCTCCCGGCTTACCGCAATGCCATAGCCGAATTGCTTGAGTAAGGCGTGCTTGCGCGCTTCTTCAAGGTCAACATCGACCATTTCTTGAATCATGAGATCAAGGGAAATTTCTGGAACCCAGCCCAGTCTTTGCCGCGCCTGGCTAGCGTCACCTAAGAGGGTTTCGACTTCGGTCGGCCTGAAATACCTAGGATCGACGCGTACGATGATATCGCCCACTTTCAACGACGGGGAGCGCTTACCACATCGCATCACACGACCTTGTTCCGCGCACCCCTCGCCCTCAAAACAAAGCTCGATATCGAGTTGCTGAGCTGCACGGTTAACGAACTCGCGCACCGAAATTTGTTGGCCAGTTGCAATGACAAAATCTTCTGGGCCATCTTGCTGCAGCATCATCCATTGCATTCGAACGTAGTCCTTGGCATGGCCCCAATCTCGAAGTGCAGAAAGATTCCCGAGGTAGAGGCAGCTATCAAGTCCAAGTGCAATATTGGCTAGCCCTCGTGTGATTTTTCGGGTTACGAATGTTTCCCCACGTCGTGGCGATTCATGATTAAACAAGATGCCGTTACAGGCATAGATGCCGTAAGCTTCACGATAATTGATGGTGATCCAGTAGGCATAGAGCTTGGCGACGGCGTAGGGACTGCGCGGATAAAAAGGGGTCTTTTCAGACTGTGGAACTTCCTGAACCAACCCATACAATTCAGACGTTGAAGCCTGATAAAAGCGGGTGTGTTTACTAAGCCCAAGCATACGAATGGCTTCAAGCAGGCGGAGGGTACCCAATGCGTCGACGTCAGCGGTATATTCCGGGGAGTCAAAGCTCACTGCAACGTGAGATTGAGCACCCAGATTATAGATTTCATCAGGCTGTGTTTGCTGAACAATACGAATCAAATTGCTGCTGTCGGTAAGGTCCCCATGGTGAAGAATAAGGCGTCGATCGGCAATATGTGGATCTTGGTAAAGATGGTCTATACGTTCGGTATTAAATAGCGAGGCTCGTCGCTTGATACCATGAACTTCGTAGCCTTTGTCCAAAAGAAACTCGGCAAGATAAGACCCATCCTGGCCGGTTATGCCAGTAATCAGTGCAACTTTTCGAGGCCTTGAAGACAGGTTCATGATCATCCTATTTAAGTAGCCCTATTGTACT
>Ga0255221_1000177_pt1 | contig 15024 bp, 9 predicted proteins | sample Miss_Colum_RepC__FD_183020 | JGI IMG/M metagenome (GOLD analysis project Ga0255221, IMG submission 183020) | Freshwater microbial communities from Mississippi River, Louisiana, United States - Miss_Colum_RepC_8d | ecosystem: Environmental > Aquatic > Freshwater > River | place: USA: Louisiana...
CCAGCCAGGGGTTGGCACGGGTCTCTTCGCCACCCCCCTCGTATTCGACCAGACGGCCGGAGGTCAGGATCAGCGGAAACTTCTCGTGCACCTTGTCGGCGATGTTCTTATCCTGCACCGTCTTGTACAGGGTGGGCAGACGCCAGAACGCCTTCTTGTCCTCGTGCGTCGGGTACTTGGCCATGAGGTCCGGACGGGTACCGTACAAGGGCTCACGATGCTGAGGAATCGGATCCGGGAAATTCCAGACCACAGCGCGCGCCTTGGCATTGCCAAACGGATGGCAGCCGTGCCCCTTCATGAAGACGCGGATCATGCCGCCGGAGGAATCGGTCTTCCAGTTCTTGCCTTCGGCAGCCTTCTTTTCGTCTTCAGTCAGTTCGTCCCACCAGCCCAGTTTCTTGAGCAGGATATGGTCAAGTTCGGGGTAGCCGGTGGTGATGTCGGCGCCCAGCGAATGCGAGCCATCTTCAGCCAGCAGGCTCTTGCCTTCACGCTCGACACCGAAGTTCGCACGGAAGTTGCCGCCACCGTCCATGACGTGCTTGGAGGTGTCGTACAGGTTGGGCGAGCCCGGGTGCTTGAGCTCGGGGGTGCCATAGCAGGGCCAGGGCAGGCCGAAATAGTCGCCTGTGAAGTCGTAGCCGGTTTCCTTGTCCTTGCCGCCTTTGGCCTTGAGGGTCTTGACGTCGAACACATGCATGTTCTTCATGTGGGCCTTCAGGCGCTCGGGGCTCTGGCCGGTGTAACCGATGGTCCAGACGCACTTGTTGATCTCGCGCAGGATGTCCTCGGGCATGGGCTCGTCCATGCCTTTGACCTTCTGCATTTTGTAGTTCTTGGACAGCTCCTTGGCAAAGCCGAGTTTCTCGGCCAGCTGGTGCATGATCATGTGGTCGCTGCGGCTCTCCCAGAGGGGTTCGATCACCTTCTCGCGCCACTGGATGGAGCGGTTGGAGGCGGTGCAGGAGCCGCTGGTCTCGAACTGGGTGGCCGCCGGCAACAGGTACACCGCGCGGTTGGGGTTGAGGTCTTCGGGCTTGCCCGGCATGGCCGCCATGGCGGCGGTGGCGCTGGGATAGGGATCGACCACCACCAGCAGGTCCAGCTTGTCCATGGCGCGCTTCATCTCCAGACCCCGGGTCTGCGAGTTGGGTGCGTGGCCCCAGTAAAACACGCCGCGCAGGTTGCTGTCCTGGTCGATCAGCTCGTTTTTCTCGAGCACGCCGTCGATCCAGCGCGAGACGGTGATGCCGCTCTTGCCCATCATCGCCGGGCTGGCGTACTGGCTCTTGATCCAGTCGAATTCCACGCCCCAGGTCTTGGCAAAGTGCTTCCACGAACCCTCGGCCAGGCCGTAGTAGCCGGGCAGCGAGTCAGGGTTGGGGCCCACATCGGTCGCGCCCTGCACATTGTCGTGGCCGCGGAAGATGTTGGTGCCACCACCGCTCTTGCCCACGTTGCCCAGCGCCAGCTGAAGGATGCACGAGGCACGCACCATGGCGTTGCCAATGGTGTGCTGGGTCTGGCCCATGCACCAGACGATGGTGCCGGGGCGACTGTCGGCCAGCATTTTGGCCACCTTGAACATCTGTTCTTCCTTGACGCCGCAGGCCTCTTCCACAGCGGCCGGCGTCCACTTCTTCATGACCTCGTCCTTGACGGCTTCCATGCCGTAGACGCGGTCGTGGATGTACTTCTTGTCTTCCCAGCCGTTCTTGAAGATGTGGTAGACGAGACCGAAAAGGAAAGGGATGTCGGTGCCCGAGCGGATGCGCACAAATTCGTCGGCCTTGGCCGCGGTGCGGGTGAAGCGCGGATCGACCACGATCATCTTGCAGCCGTTTTCCTTGGCGTGCAGCATGTGCAGCAGGCTCACCGGGTGAGCCTCGGCCGCGTTGGAGCCAATGTACAGGGCGACCTTGCTGTTTTGCATATCGTTGTACGAGTTGGTCATGGCACCATAACCCCAGGTGTTGGCCACGCCAGCCACCGTGGTGGAGTGACAGATGCGTGCCTGGTGGTCGCAGTTGTTGGTGCCCCAGAAGCTCACGAACTTGCGCAGCAGGTAGGCTTGTTCGTTGTTGTGCTTGGACGAGCCGATGAAGTAGACGCTGTCGGGCCCGCTGGCCTTGCGCAGCTCCAGCATCTTGTCGGCGATTTCCTTGAGCGCCACGTCCCAGCTGATGCGCTCGTATTTGCCGTTGACGAGCTTCATGGGATAGCGCAGGCGGTATTCACCGTGGCCATGCTCACGGATGGCCGCGCCCTTGGCACAGTGGGCGCCCAGGTTGATGGGCGAGTCGAATACAGGCTCCTGGCGCACCCAGACGCCGTTTTCCACCACCGCGTCGATGGCACAACCCACCGAGCAGTGGGTGCAGACGGTGCGCTTGACCTCTACCTTGCCAGCGCCCATGCCCTGGGCGGCGGTACCGCCTGCTGCCTGGGCTTTTTGCACCAGGCTGAGTTGGCTGGCCGCCAAACCGACGCCAACACCCAGACCGGAACGGCGCAGGAAACTGCGGCGGTCGAGCGTGGGCAGCGCCTGCGAGAGGCCACGACGCAGACTGTGAACAAAGGAAGAAGAGGCGGCGCCCGAGGACGTGCCCTGTTTTTTGGTCAGCAACATGGAAAGCTCCAGTTGGATGAAAAGAAGGGAAAGGGGGTCAGACGCGGGTGGTCTGGTAGTAGCGCTTGACGTGCTCGCTCAGGGAGTAGCCACCGCCGCGCTCAGGCTTGGGCAACTCGGGGGCGGCTTTGGCGCTCAGGTTCTGGACAGCGGTGGGCAACACGCTGGTGGCCGCAGCCACCGCCCCCACAGTGGCCGCACTTGCAAACAGGCTGCGGCGGGAAACAGCAGGTTTCTGATCTTGCATTCAGTTTCTCCTCTACATGCCAGGATGCACCTAGGCAAAATTTTGCATATCTCGCGATATTAGACACCGGTCAGACCACGGCAATAGGGTTAACACGGTAACGGGAAGGGGTCTTTCTCAAAATAAGACATCACAGCAAATCAAAACCTTGCGCCTCCACGCTGGCGAATGCCTCTGTCAGGACCGCCAGCCGACCGTAAAAAGCGGCCTTGGGATGCGCCGTGATGGCCTGACACATCTGCGACACCCAGGGCTGCAGGTGGCGGCTGAAAAACTCAGCCTGCCGCGTCAGGTTGCACACCGCCACATCGTCGCCCGCGATCAGGTAACGCATCACCTCGAGCAGATAGGCCACGTGGTCTTCGGTCTCGGGCATCCGGGTATCGCGGGTCAGGCCCAGTCCGGCCAGATCGTCGCGCAGTTGCACCAGGGGCTTTTCGTTGAGGAAGCCGCTGAGGTAATGCGAACCAAAAAGATAGACCTCGGGCTTGCCGACCCCGCCGAACAGGGCACTGTACTCTTGCGCAATCTGCGCGGTCGACATGTCGCGTGCCTGGGCCACCAGCGCCCGCCAGGGCTCTTCCAGAAAGCCCCCCTGCTCGGGGGCTTCAGTCACGGCCGCCTGCAGCTGCGCCAGCAAGTCGGTGTCCGGAGCTTGGTAAAACAAGGTGGCCAGCAGGCCATACATCTCGGCGCGTGCCACTTCTTCGTCAAGTGCGCTGGATCGTTGCAGTGGGGTACTCATGGCGTTCAGTGCTTCCTGGATGGGTCAGACGCGGGGGCAATCCGCACCTCGTTTTCGGCAGTGAAGATGTCCACCACCCGGCAGTCACCGCACATCTTCAGGCGCTCCAGCGCCGCCCCCTGGAACATGCTGTGGCCGGAGAGGCGCCCCAACATGGCCTCGATGGCCTTGAGCGTGCCAAAGGGTTTGCCACAGCGCACGCAGGCATAGGGCGGGCTGTGATGCAGGCGGCGTGCCTGGCTGCGCTCGGGGGTGGGCAGCAGGCGCGGCTGCAGCACGATGGCCTGCTCGGGGCAGGTCTTCGCGCACAAGCCGCACTGCACGCAATTCTTTTCGATGAACTTGAGTTCGGGCTGCTGCGGGTTGTCCTGCAATGCCGAGGCAGGGCAGGCGCCCACGCAGCTCATGCACAAGGTGCAACGGTCAGGGTCGACGCTGATGCTGCCCAGCATGGCACCTGCAGCGGGCAAGGCGATGGCCTTGGCTTGGGCATTGCCCTGCAAGGCCGGTGCGTGGACCATGAGGTGGTCCAGCGCCAGCTCCAGCGTGCTGCGCTTTTCTTGCTGCACCGCATGGCGTGCAGCCACACCTGGGCCCTGCGGCACGGCCACGCCACGCCCGGCCAGGCGCTGCAGCTCGGCGTCCAGCGCCTGCGAATGGACAGCTTCGATCAGTGTGAAATGTGTGCCGGTGTAGCCCAGACCGTGCAGGATCGCTTGCGCCACCGCCATCTGTTCAGTCAGCGCGGTTTTGTACTGCGGGGCTTCTTCGGCCGTGAGCAGCACCAGGACCTGACGCGCGCCATACGCCACAGCCGACAGCCAGACCTCCAGCCCCAGGCTGGCGGTGTGCCACAGCCCCATCGGCATCACGCGGGCAGGCATGCCCTGCATCACCTGCAGTTGCGCACCGCGCCCCAGTTCATCGACCAGCTTCTGACCTTGCTCCTGGCTGTGGAGCAAGAGTGCAGCATCCCTCCCCCCGGCCGCCTGGTAGGTCGTCAACAGGGTGCGGATTTTTTGGCCCTGCTCGGGAGCGCGCGGGTAAGCGTAGGTGAGCGCTCCGGTCGGACAGGCTGTGGTGCAGGCACCACAGCCCACACACAGGTTGGGGTTCACGACGATCTGCTGGCGCGACTTGTCCGAACGAATGGCCTCAGCAGAGCAAATGTCCACACACGCGTTACAACCCGTTTGGTCATTGCGGCTGTGGGCACACAGCTTTTGCTTGTATTGAAAGAAACGCGGCTTTTCGAACTCGCCCACCAGCTCGCGCAATTTCAGCAGGGTTTGCAGATCGCGGCCGTCCCAGCGGAAAAAGCCCTGCGGCAGGGCATGCTGCAAAAAGGTTGGCGAGGCCTGCGGCCCGCGCAGGTCCAGTACCAGGTCAAAGCGCTCACGCTGTTCGCTCGGGCTGCGTCCAAAGTCGATGGCCCCGGCTGCACCGCAGGCTTTCACGCAATCGCGGTGGCCGGTGCAGCGGCTCAGGTCGATTTGGTAATCCAGACCAATGGCCTGCTCGGGACAGGCGGCCACACAGGCATTGCAACGGGTGCACAGGTCCAGGTCGATCGGATTGCTGCTCGACCAGGTCACATCAAACGCCCCGAGCCAGCCGCTGAGCCCCTGCAGCTGACCAGCGATGACCGGATAGCGCCGCATCTGGCTGCCGCCGGCCTCGCCAGGACCCTCAGCCCAGAGCGTGACCTGCAGCGCATCGGCCAGCAGGTCGGCTGCGCGCTCGGCCGCGTCCAGCGGCCCCAGGATCAGCAAGCGACCTTCGCTCTTGTAGCTGACGGTGGGCACCGGCTCGGGTTCCGGCAGGCGCGCGGCCGCGAGCAAGGCGGCCATTTTGGGGGTGGCTTGCGTGCCCTCCCGAGCCCAGCCGGCACTTTCACGGATGTTGACGAAACGGATCGGCGCCACAGCGCCCTCGGTCTGCTGCGCCAGCTCGGCAAACAGGGTTTGTTCCTGGGTGCAGGCCACCACCACCGTCTCGCGTCCTTGTGCGGCACGCTGAAATGCCCCCGCCTCACGGCGGCACAGGGTGGTGTGTTCTTTCAGTTCCTCACCCAGGACGCGACCCAGGGCTTGGGGCTGCAGGGGCAGGGTCTGGTTGCAGTTGCAGATCAGGGTCGTCATGTCGTGGGGGCTCAGCCATTGCCGAAGAATCCGGCGACTGTGCCACAAGTTCCGACACCTGCCCTGCTTCCTCACGGGCATGAGGGTCTTGTGCGGGACGCTCTGCCCCCTCCTGACCAGGCTCCGGCACGAGCTTGAGGAACTGGGCGCTGGCCATCTTGCCCAGCATGCCGGCCGGCATGGGATCAGGGCGGCTGTAGTCGTCGATGTAGATGTCCAGCCCATCCATCACATTGAAGTGCGGATCGGCAAACAGTTTTTTCATGGCGGCATTGCGCACCTCGGCCCCCACACCACGCTGCATGAAGGGCTGAAAATCGGACGCGGGCGTCAGCGCCTGCACATCGTCGAGTGTCGGCAAAGGTGCTTTTGCCGTTACCGTCCCATCGGCAGACGGCTGGGCAAGGTGTTCCTTGGCCGTTGCGGCAGGTACCTCGCCAGCTTGCGGTACAGCCGGCGTCTGATCGGTCGGGGGGGCTTGAATGACTTGCGATGGTGTCGATGCCCTTTTCTGACGCGACCAGCGGCTGAAGAAACTTTCGCTCATGCCCCCCCCTCCCGCTGCCCGCCTTTGCGCTTGCCTTCGGTGCTGATGCTCACCGGCTGGCCAAACCGGTCGGTCAAGCGCTGAAAACTCTGCGGGCGCTGACGGCGTTTGGGTTCCGGCACGAAATGTTGCTCGGCAAACCCCCGTATCCAGGCCACCACATCGGGCGTTGCCACCGAGGTCTCGACCGTTTCCTGCGCATCCAGCCAGCGACCCGCATCGTGGTAACTGAGACTGACCGCCTGAGGCACCGCCACGGCCTCAGAACCGTCTTCGGGTTCATTCATGCGCCACATCACAAAGTAAGCCGGCGCAGGCGAAGTCGCATTGAGCCAATACCCCTCGGCATCGTCGGTGAACAATTCAACCGTCCAGCCGGGATACAGCCAAAGCGCCTCAGCTTCGCTGGTGCGCAGGCACCGGGGCTGTTCGCCAAAGCCCGGCTCGTGCGGCACCACATCGGCCAGCACCCAGCGCCAGGGCTGCCATCGCGCCATGGCGCCTTGCACCGGCTCGCGGCGCATCAGCACCGCCACACGAATCTGGGGACGAGTGGGCATGACCATGGGACCTTCCAACCGGCCAGCATCAGGAAATCTGCGCACCACTGTCCCTGACGGGCAATCGCAGCACAAACACCGTGCCTTGGCCTGGAGTACTTGTAAATTCGATTGTGCCACCATGGTCTTGCACCACGGATTGGCTCAGCCAAAGACCCACACCCATGCCGTGCGAGCGGGGGGACTTGAACAAAGCAAACACATCGTCCTGAGCGGCAACATCGATGCCGCACCCGTTATCCTGTACCTGCAATTCAACCCAACCATCGACCAACTGGCAGTTCAGCACGATGCTCGGCTGCAATAAATCCTTTGTGGCAAATGCCTGGATGGCGTTGTTCAGAAGATTCAGCACCACTTGTTGCAACTTGGTCGCATCTCCCCAAAACCACAATTGCTGTGGCACCTTGAGCGTCACGGCGATCCCTTGTCTGTCTGCATGGCTGCGCACCATGCCCACCACATCGCGGAGCAAACCGGCGAAATCCAATCTTTCGGTTCTGGCGCCTGGGCTGGCAAACATGTTGCGCAAGGTTTTGATCATGCCAGCAGCCCGATGCGTGTCTTTGCGAATTTGTTCACACAAGCCCCGCACCTCCACTGTCTCGGGCTGACCATCTCGCAGATAAGTTTCAATCAATTCGGTCTTGAGCACCATGGTGGTCAACGGTTGATTGATCTCGTGCGCAATGCCAGACACCAGTGCCCCCATGCCTGCACTCTTGTTGGACAGGGTCAGCCGGCGCACGATCTCCTCGCGCTCGCGCAGCAATTGGGTGAGGTCGAGTGAATTTCGCTCAGCCAATACGGCGCGATCACGCTGCACTGCCAGCGCCAATTCGGTTTTAACGCGCTCTTGCTGAAACTGATCGATCTGAATCTGCATGAAGCCGAAATTCACCAGACTGATGGCCAGAAATTGGCCTGTAAACAAGACCACCTGATCCCAACTGGGATCGTACAGATCTTGCGCACCCCACCCCAGCCCCACACTCAGGCATTTCACGCTCAGAGTGCCAGAGAAAACCAAACCACTCCATTGCACGCTGCGTGCCCCTGGTGAACCACGCCTGCGCGCAATTGCACGGCCTGCAAAAAAGTAGTCTATGCAATTGATTGCGTAAAAGGCAAAAAACACCACCATCATCTGGGCACGGTCCGCCCCAGAAAAGAACAGAGTGCCATTGAGTGCCAAATAGGCCAAATTGGACAACCCTTGCCTCCACAGCCAGCGCACCGAGGGGTTGCCAGCGATCGAGCGCATGGCGTACTGGCGGCCGAAATTACCAGCAGCCATCAACACCTGTCCAAAAACAGCCACCACCCAGTCAGGCACCAGGCCTTCACTGCCCAACAACACAACCCCAGCCGCACTGACCATGCCCCAGACACTCCAGAGCGTGACCACACGATTTTTATAACGCGCCAGGCTCACCCAGATGATGCCGTGCAACATCAGGTACACCACCGCATTCATCATGTAGATGGTGCGTATGTCCAGTCCCAAGCCTTGTCTCCGTGATGGTCGGCGCCCGCTCAGGGGCACCAACGCTGTTAGTCCAGGCTGGAAATTATGCAGCTTGCGGTATGCGGACCTGCACCGCGCAGTACTTGAACTCCGGAATCTTGCCAAACGGATCAAGCGCCGCGTTGGTCAGCAGGTTGGCCGCCGCCTCGCGGTAGGCGAACGGGATGTAGACCACGCCTTCGGGCGTGCCGTCGTCGCGACGCACCACCAGTTCGACCTCGCCGCGACGAGAGGCCACCTGCACCCGCTGGCCAGGCACCACCCCCAGCCGCTGCAGGTCGGCGCCGCACATCGACACGGTGGCGGCCGGCTCGATCGCATCGAGCACCGTGGCCCGGCGCGTCATGGCGCCGGTGTGCCAGTGCTCAAGCTGGCGGCCGGTGATCAGCACCATTGGGTAGTCGACATCGGGCCGCTCATTGGCCGAAATCAATCCGGCAGGCACCAGCCTGACACGGCCATCGGGCGTGGGGAAGTGATCGTGAAAGACGATGGGCTGGCCCGGGTCGTCGGCGCTCAGGCAGGGGTAGGTGACCGACCCCGCATTCAGGCGCGCCCAGTCGATGCCGCCAATGGCGGCATGCATGGCCTGACGCATTTCCTCATAGACCTGTTCGACGCCGGCGTGCTCACCCTCGTAATGCCAGTCCAGGCCCATGCGCTGCGCGATCTGCTGGATGATCCAGAGGTCGGGCCTGGCCTCACCCGGCGGCTGCAGGGCCTGGCGGCCCATCTGCACCATGCGGTCGGTGTTGCTGACGGTGCCGGTCTTTTCGGGCCAGGCGCTGGCGGGCAGCACCACATCGGCCAGCCAGGCGGTTTCGGTCAGGAAGATGTCCTGCACCACCAGGTGTTTCAGGCTGGCCAGCGCGTGGCGTGCGTGGTTCAGGTCCGGGTCGCTCATGGCCGGGTTTTCGCCCATGATGTACATGCCGTGCACCTTGTGCGGGTCGCTGTCATCGGCCAGCGCCTTGTGCATGATCTCGACCACAGTGTAGCCGGGCTGGTCGTCCAGTTTCGTGCCCCAGAATTGCTCGAACCAGTCGTGCGCTTCGGCGTTACTCACACGCTGGTAGTTGGGGTACATCATCGGGATCAGGCCCGCGTCGCTCGCGCCCTGCACATTGTTCTGGCCGCGCAGCGGGTGCAGGCCGGTGCCGGGGCGGCCGATCTGGCCCGTCAGGCTGGCCAGCGCGATCAGGCAGCGCACGTTGTCGGTGCCGTGCACATGCTGGCTCACACCCATGCCCCACAGAATCATGGCCGCCTTGCTGGTGGCGTAAGCACGCGCCACTTCGCGGATGGTCTCGGCCGGGATGCCGCAGATCGGCGCCATGGCCTCAGGGCTGAAGGCCTGCACATGCGCCTTGAGCTCGGCCACATGGTCGGCCCGCTCGCGCAGGAAGGTCTCGTCGCACAGCCCCTCGGTCACCACCACATGCAGCATGGCGTTGAGCAGGGCCACATCGGTGTCGGCCTTGAAGGGCAGCGTGCGCCAGGCGTGGCGACCAATGTCGGTCACGCGCGGGTCCATCAGCACGATGCGGGTGCCGCGCCGGGCCGCGTTCTTCATCCAGGTGGCGGCCACCGGGTGGTTGTTGGTCGGGTTCGATCCGATGACGATGATCAGGTCTGAATGTTCGACGTCGCGCACCGGGTTGCTGACCGCGCCCGAGCCCACGCCTTCGAGCAGGGCCGACACGCTGGAGGCATGGCACAGGCGGGTGCAGTGGTCCACATTGTTGCTGCCAAAGCCGGTACGCACCAGCTTCTGGAACAGGTAGGCCTCTTCGTTGCTGCCCTTGGCCGAGCCGAAACCGGCCAGGGCCTTGAGGCCGAATTGTTGTTTGAGTGCGCGCAGCGGCTGGACGGCGGCATCCAGCGCCTCTTCCCAGCTCGCTTCGCGGAAGACCTCGCGCCAGTCGGTGTGGCCGTCAAGCAGGGACACGTCCTTGGCCACGCCGGGTTTGCGGATCAACGGTTGGGTCAGGCGGTCCGGGCTGTGCACATAGTCCATGCCGAAACGGCCCTTGACGCACAGGCGGCCTTCGTTGGCGGGACCTGCACGTCCTTCCACGCTGACAATTTTTTCGTCCTTGACCTTGAAGGTGACGAGGCAGCCCACGCCGCAGAAGGGGCAGACCGAATTGACCTCGCGGTCCACCGATTGCGGACCGATGTGGCTCTTGGGCATGAGCGCGCCCGTGGGGCAGGCCTGCACGCATTCGCCGCAGGCCACGCAACTGCTCTCACCCATCGGGTCGGCCAGGTCGAACACCACCTGGGTGTGCGCGCCGCGGTGGGCCAGGCCGATCACGTCATTGACCTGCAGATCGCGGCAGGCACGCTCGCAACGGTTGCACTGGATGCAGGCGTCCAGGTTCACGGCCATGGCCGGGTGCGACAGGTCGGCCGGCACCGCCTCGCGGCGCAGTTCGGCCAGCGCGGGCCGCACCTGCACGCCGTGGTGCTCGGCCCACTGGCTCAGCTCGCCATGCGGGGCCTCAGCGCGGTCATCGAGCCACTTGTAGCCCTGCTCGGGCAGGTCGGCCAGCAGCATCTCCAGCACCATCTTCTGGCTCTTGAGGGCACGTTCGCTGTTCGTCTGCACCTTCATGCCCAGTGTGGGGCTGCGGCAGCAGCTGGGGGCCAGCGTGCGCTCACCTTCGATTTCAACCACACAGGCGCGGCAGTTGCCGTCCGGGGTGAGCCCGTCCTTGTGGCACAGGTGGGGAATCTGGATGCCGAGGTCTTTGGCGATGTTGAAAATGCTTCGACCGGTTGCAGCCTTCACCTGCTGGCCATTGAGGGTGAATTCGACGGTGTTCATGCTGCCCTCCCCTGTAGGAGGCCGCCCCCGCGGCCGAATGAGCGGTGCGCCTGGGCTGATGCCGACTTCGCGCGCAGGGGCGCGCTCCCACAAGACGAATTGACCCCCTGTAGGAGGCCGCCCCCGCGGCCGAATGAGCGGTGCGCCTGGGTTGAAGCCGACTTCGCGCGCAGGGGCGCGCTCCCGCAGGGAACTTGGATTCTCATGTGCTCACTCCGACTTCAAGCGGGAAATACTCCAGCACGCAGCGGATCGGGTTCGGCGCCGCCTGCCCCAGCCCGCAGATCGACGCATCGCCCATGACCTGCGCCAGATCTTCCAGCGTGTCGCGGTCCCAGACCTCGCGCGCCATCAGCCGCGCCGCCTTGTCGGTGCCCACGCGGCAGGGCGTGCACTGGCCGCAGCTCTCGTGCGCAAAGAATTTCATGACGTTCAGCGCCGCATCGCGCGCCTTGTCCTGCTGGCTCAGCACCATCACCGCCGCCGAGCCGATGAAGCAGCCGTGGGGCTGCAGGGTGTCAAAGTCCAGCGGCACATCGGCCAGCCGCGCAGGCAGGATGCCGCCACTGGCGCCCCCGGGCAGGTAGGCGTAGAGCGTGTGTCCCTCGGCCATACCGCCGCAGTATTCGTCGACCAGTTCGCGCAGCGTGATGCCGGCTGGCGCCAGCTTGACGCCCGGCTGCTTGACGCGGCCACTCACCGAATAGCGGCGCAAGCCTTTGCGGCCATGGCGGCCCTGTGCGGCAAAGGTGTCGGCCCCTTGCTCTACCAGTTCACGTACCCAGTAGAGGGTCTCGCAGTTGTGCTCCAGTGTCGGGCGGCCAAACAGGCCGACCTCGGCGATGTAAGGAGGGCGCAGCCGCGGCTCGCCACGCTTGCCTTCGATGCTCTCGATCATGGCAGACTCTTCGCCACAGATGTAGGCCCCGGCCCCGCGGCGCAACTCGATGTGCGGCAAGGGGCACGGCGGGTCGGCCTGCAGCGCAGCCAGTTCGCGGGACAGCAGCTGGCGCGCCTCGTGGTATTCGTCGCGCAGGTAGATGTAGACCGCGTCAACACCCACCACACTGGCGGCGATCAACATGCCCTCCAGAAAGCGGTGCGGATCGGCTTCGAGCAAGGTGCGGTCCTTGAAGGTGCCCGGCTCGCCCTCGTCGATGTTCACGGCCATCAGGCGCGGGGCCGGCTGGCTGCGCACGATGCGCCATTTGCGTCCGGCCGGGAAACCGGCGCCACCCAGACCGCGCAGGCCGGCGTGTTCGAGCACCTCGATGACCGATTCAGCGCTTCGCGCACCGCTGGCGACCTGCTGCGCCAGCGCATAGCCACCGGCTGCACGGTAGGCCTGCAGGGTCAGGGCTTGAGGCAATGCATTGGGGGCCACATCCTGCGCCACCACCAAAGCCTTCACCTGCGCGGCGCTGGCACAAGCCAACGCCTTTTGCCCCACCTGCGCGGCGGGTGCCTGCTCGCAGCGCCCCAGACAGGGCGCGGGGATGACCTGCACATCGGCGCCCAGTTCGCGCTGGAGCTGAGCCAGCAGGCTGTCACTGCCCGCCAGCTGGCAGCTCAGGCTCTCGCACACCCGCACTGTGATCGCAGGTGCCGCCTGCTCATCTTTGAGGATCTGGAAGTGGTGGTAGAAGCTCGCCACCTCGAACACCTCGACCACGGACAAGCGCATTTCAGCCGCCAGCGCGACGATGTGGCGTTCGAACAAGGCACGGTAGTGGTCATTGAGCGCATGCAGGTACTCGATCAGCAGATCGCGCCGGTGACCCTCGGACGGTGCTGGGCCGATCAGTGCCCGCACTTCGTCACGGGCCTCGTCAGAAGCCTGACGTCCCTTGAGCTGCGGTCGCGGCCGGCGCAACTGCTCCTTGACCTGGTTCAGGCCGATGCGGGTTTCGTTATGGGAAGAGGCCTGCATAGGTGCACTCGTGTTCAAGGGTGCCTGAAATTGTAGGAGCCCGCCCCTGCGGGCGAATGTCTGCTGTGAGACCATTCGCCCGCAGGGACGGGCTCCTGCACATTCAGCAAGTCAATAAGTTTCGAGGTGCAGGCGACCCTGCTTCTTGAGATCGGCTGCCACGGCTTCCCAATCCATGCCCGCGCCTTGGGCGATGTCGCGCAGCGCCATCACCACACCCTCTTCCATGCTTTTGAGGCCGCACACATAGAAACAGGTGTTGGCGTCCTTGAGCAGCGCGGCGATGTCGGCGGCGCGGTCGCGCATGGCGTCTTGCACATAGCGCTTGGGCTTGCCGGTTTCGCGCGAGAAGGCGAACTCGATGTCAATGAAGTCCTTGGGCAGGCTGTTCAGAGGCCCGAAGTACGGCAACTCGGCCGGGGTGCGGGCACCAAAGAACAGCATCAGCTTGCCGCCCTCGAACTTGCCGCTGGCACGCAGGCGGCGGCGCCATTCGGTCATGGCGCGCATCGGGGCCGAACCGGTGCCGGTGCAGATCATGACGATGTTGCTCTTGGGGTGGTTGGGCATCAGGAAGCTGGCGCCGAAAGGACCGATCACCTGCACCTTGTCGCCGACCTGCAGGTCGCACATGTAGTTGGAGCCCACACCGCGCACTGGCTTGCCATCGTGGTCTTCGAGCACACGCTTGATGGTCAGCGACAGGTTGTTGTGGCCCGGGCGCTCGCCGTTGCGCGGGCTGGCGATCGAGTACTGGCGGGCGTGGTGGGGCTTGCCATTGGCGTCCACACCGGGGGGGATGATGCCGATCGACTGGCCTTCGAGCACCGGGAAAGGCATGCTGCCGAAATCCAGCACGATGTGGTGGGTGTCGTAGTCCTTACCCACTTCTGTGACGCGCAGGTTGCCGGTCACGGTGGCGGTGATGGTCTTCTCCGCGGCCTTGGGTCCGTAGAGGTTGGTGTAGGCGTGAGCTGCCGACCAGGGCGGGATGCTCGCGCCGTACTGTGCCGAATTGAAGCTCGTGCCGGTTGCAGCGGCGGCCACCGATGCGGAAGAAGAGGCGGCTGCACTTTGCACGGCGGCCTGGGCTTCGGCGGCTGCTTGACTGGCATCACCACCGAGTTCGGCCAGTTGTTCATCGCTGAGCTCGGCGGGCAGTTCGTCCCAGGAGAGTTGTTCTTCGATGCTGTAGGCCTTGGCCTTGGGCACCATGCGCCAGTTGTCAATCGAACCGGTGGGGCATGGCGAGATGCAGTCCATGCAGAGGTTGCAGATGTCGGCCTTGACCACGTAGTTGCGCGAGTCGTGGGTGATGGCGCCGACGGGGCAGATGGCTTCGCAGGTGTTGCAGCGGATGCAGATTTCGGGGTCGATGACGTGCTGCTTGAGAAGGGTCGATTCGGTGGTCATGCGGGCTCCTCGTTCTTGTCTGATGCGTTGTTTGTCTGTACGGCTGTGGTTTGCAGAGGCCCCAATGGACTGGGGTGAGGCCGGGTTCCTCATGCTGGAGTACCAGAAATCGTCACCCGGCCTCACCCCAGTCCATTGCTCTGTGCCTGCAAAGACGTTCGCAGTCTACAGAGGTCAGCCATACCATGCAGTCGACAAAGGCAGGGGGCGGGTGACGATTTACGGTACCCCGTCATGAGGAACCCGCCCCCTGCCTTTGTCGACTGCCGCCCCCAAAGAGGGCAGCAGTCTTGAAGGTCAAGCCATCAGTTGAAGCGGACGTATTCGAAGTCCACCGGCTGACGGTTGATGCCCATGACCGGAGGCGCGATCCAGTTGGCGAACTTGCCTGGCTCGACCACGCGGCCCATCAGGCTGGCCACATAGGCACGGTCCTGATCGGAAGGCAGCC
>Ga0255221_1000199_pt1 | contig 14336 bp, 10 predicted proteins | sample Miss_Colum_RepC__FD_183020 | JGI IMG/M metagenome (GOLD analysis project Ga0255221, IMG submission 183020) | Freshwater microbial communities from Mississippi River, Louisiana, United States - Miss_Colum_RepC_8d | ecosystem: Environmental > Aquatic > Freshwater > River | place: USA: Louisiana...
CTTTCGCCTGTACGGCGCCGAGCTCGTCAGCGCGCCGATCGACGGCGACGGTGTGCAGACCGACAAACTCGAGCACCTGATTGCCGAGCACAAGCCCAAGTTCGTTTACCTGATTCCCACCTTTGGCAACCCCAGCGGCGCCATGCTGAGCGCTGAGCGCCGCAAACGCGTGCTCGAACTGGCCGTGAAGTACAACACCCTCATCGTGGAAGACGACCCCTACGGCGACCTGTACTTCGGCGAGGCGCCCCCGCCCAGCCTGCTGGCCATGAGCCCGCTGGTAGAGGGCAGCCGCGAATTGCTGGTGCACTGCGGTTCGCTGTCAAAGGTGCTCTCGCCCGGCCTGCGCGTGGGCTGGATGATCGGCCCGGCCGAGTTGCTGGCCAAGGCCACCATGTGCAAGCAGTTCAGCGACGCCCACACCAGCACCTTTGCCCAGGCCACCGCGGCCGAATACCTGAAAGCCGGCCGCATGCCCGCCACACTGGACAAGGTGCGCAGCGTGTACGCGCAGCGCGCCCGCACCATGGGCGACGCGCTGCGCAGGGAACTCGGTGACGCCGTGAGTTTTGTGCAGCCGCAAGGTGGCCTGTTCGTCTGGGCGCGTCTGACGGGCGCGGGCGGCAAGGTGGCCGATGGCAACGACTACGCCAAACGCGCCATCGAGCAGGGCGTGGCCTTTGTGCCGGGCGCGCCGTTCTTCTGCGCCAACCCCGACCATGCCACCTTTCGCCTGAGCTTTGCCACGGCGCCGGAAGACAAGATCCTCGAAGGCGTTTCGCGTCTGGCCAAAGCCCTCTGATTCGCGCGCGGAGGCGCGCTCCTGCAAACCGCCCCCGCAGCCAGATCACTGCGCAGTAGGAGGCCGCCCCCGCGGCCGAATCCCATGCAAGCCGAAGACCTGCTCAAACTCGTCACCACGCCCATGCCCTACGGCAAGCACAAGGGCGTGGTGATCGCCGACCTGCCGGGCAACTACCTCAACTGGTTTGCCCGAGAGGGTTTTCCAAAGGGGGAAATCGGCCGCCTGCTGCAGCTGATGCAGGAAATTGACTACAACGGCCTCGGCGATTTGCTGCGGCCTTTGCGGCGCTGATTCTCAGCGCGGGGCCTCAGATCGCAGGATGCGGTGGCAGGTAGTGCCTGCACAGCTTCAGAAAATCCTCCAGGCCGGGCTGGCCCACACCTTCCTCCAGCAGGATGCGCTCGACAGCGGGTGCCATGCGGGCGGCTTCCCGGGCGTCCAGGAACAGGGTGCGCCAGCGCCGGGCCAGCACGTCTTCCACACTGCAGGCCCACTCGGTGCGCACGGCATGGCGCACCATGGCCTCGGTCAGGCCCATGCCGATCAGACGGTCGTTGCCGGGGCAGGCCAGCACCTCGTGAGCCAGACTGCCGTAAAGGTGGATCCCCGGGGGCTGGTGAAGCGGCACATGGCGCTGGCCTTCCGACGCGCCCAGCAAAGGGTCCAAAGGATTGCCTGGATTTCGTTGCGGCAACAGGCCGTGGGCCATGCAGTGGGCCAGCACATCGTCCGCCATGGCACGGCAGGTGGTCCACTTGCCGCCCACCACCGTCACCAAGCCGTGCTCGTCCTGCACGATGGTGTGCTCGCGCGACAGGCCTCGGGTGGCCTGTCCAGCACGCTCCTGGTCCCGTGCCACCAGGGGGCGCAGGCCCACCCACTCGCTGCGCACATCGCATGCGTGCACCGGGCGTTGCAGTACCGCGCTGGCCTCGTTCAGTATGAACTGCCGCTCCTGCGCATACGCCTCGGGTTCGCGCGGCAGATCGGGGCGCGGGGTGTCGGTCGTGCCCAGCACCAGCTTGCCCAGCCAGGGTACAGCAAACAGCACCCGGCCGTCGCGGGTGTGGGGCACCAGCAGTGCCTGGTCGCTGCCCAGAAAGTCCCGGTCCACCACCAGATGTACTCCCTGGCTGGGGCTGACCAGCCGCTCTGGCTTGGGGGCGGTGTCCGTGCTCTTGCGCAGTTGGTCCACCCAGACGCCCGTGGCATTGACCACGCAGCGGCCACGCACGCTCGCCTGGGTGTGCCCCAGGCGATCGCACACGGTCAACGTGGTGAGTCCGTCATGTTCGCGGTGCAGGTCCAGTACTGCGGTGTGGTTGAAGAGCTGTGCCCCTTGTTGCTGAGCGGTGCGTGCAAAAGCCAGCGCCAGGCGGGCATCGTCGAACTGTCCGTCCCAGTAGGCCACGCCGCCCCTGAGTCCCGCCGCGCGCACGCCGGGCAGGGCCTGCAGCGTGCCCGGACGCGACAGCCAGCGCGTTCGCCCCAGTCGGGCCTGGCCAGCCATCAGGTCATACAGCACCAGACCGCAGCCATAAAACGGCCGTTGCCACCAGCGGTAAGCCGGCATGACAAACGACAGTGGCTGGGCCAGGTGTGGCGCCATCTGCAGAAGGGCCGCGCGTTCGGTCAGGGCTTCACGCACCAGACCCAGCCGGCCTTGGGCCAGGTAACGCACGCCGCCATGCAGCAACTTGGTCGAGCGCGAGGAGGTACCGCTGGCAAAGTCGTGTGACTCGAACAGTGCCACGCGAAAGCCGCGACGGGTGGCGTCCAGTGCCAGGCTCAGGCCGGTGGCGCCGCCGCCAATGACGACCAGATCAAAAACAGCCCCGTCCGGCAGGGCCAGTCGGGGGCGCGACGAGCATGGGGTCATCGTCAGCCCAAGGCCGGGCTGAAGGTATCGACCCGGTCGGTGATGATGCCGTCGGTACCCAGTGCCATCAGATGCTGCGCCACAGATTCGTCGTTGACGGTGTAGCTCAGCGCGCGCAGGCCGGCCCCATGCACCCGAGCCACGGTGGTGGCCTCCCAGAGGGCGTAGTTGCAGACCACGGCCACGCAGCCCAGGGCTTGCGCCTGTTCCAACCAGCCGTCCCACAGGGTGTCGAGCAAAAGACCGCGGGGCAGGTAGGGCGCCGCTTGTCTGGCGCCTGCCAGCGCCTCCGGCCGGAAAGAGGTGAGCAGCGGCGGTACAGCCTGGCCGGCCCACAGGCGTGCCGCCTCACGGGCGACCACCTCGCCGGTGTGATGCTCGGTGCCCGGGGTGGGCTTGATCTCGATGTTCAGGTGGTACCCGCTGGCCAGACAAAAACGCGCCAGCGCTTGCAGCCGCGGCAGGGGTTCGCCGGCGTAGCGGCGCGAGTGCCAACCGCCGGCATCCAGCTGCGACAGCGCATGCCAGCTTTGCTCGCCGCCGATGCCGGCGCCGTCGGTGGTGCGCTCCAGTGTGGCGTCATGCATCAGGAACACTTGGCCGTCGGCGCTGAGCTTGGCATCGCATTCGAACATCCGGTAACCATATTGCGCACCGAGCCGGAAAGCGGCGAGGGTGTTTTCGGGGGCGAGCTTGCCGGCGCCACGGTGGGCGATCCACAGTGGGTAGGGCCAGGATATGCTGAATGTACTCATGACTCGACCCTCAGGCCGGTGCCCATGTCGAAGTGGTGCAGGCGCTCGCGTTGCGGGCTGGCTTGGCATGTCTGGCCCGGCGTCGGGGCCGGCACCGATTCATCCAGCCGAATCGTCAGCGTCTCATCGCCCAGCCGGGCATGCACCAGGCGCTCGGCGCCCAGCAACTCCACCGTCTCGACCAGCAGCGACCAGCCCTGGCCGGGCGTGAGTTGCAGGTGTTCGGGGCGGATCCCCAGGATCTGACCCGTCGGTGTGCCTGGCGCTTGGCGCAGCAGATTCATGGGGGGCGAGCCGATGAAGCTGGCCACAAAGGTGCTGGCTGGGCGGTTGTAGACCTCTTCGGGCGTGCCGAACTGCTCCATGTGGCCGCCATTCATGACGATCATGCGCTGCGCCAGGGTCATGGCCTCGACCTGATCGTGCGTGACAAACAGGCTGGTGATGCCGAGCTCGCGGTGCAGCTTCTGGATTTCGAGCCGGGTCTGTGCGCGCAGTTTGGCGTCGAGGTTGGAGAGCGGTTCGTCAAACAGAAACACCTGTGGCTGGCGCACGATGGCGCGGCCCATGGCCACGCGCTGGCGCTGGCCGCCCGAGAGTTCTCGGGGCTTGCGCTCGAGCAGGTGAGAGAGTTCAAGGATCGCTGCGGCCTTGTCCACGCGCTCACGGATCTGACCCTCCGGCACCTTGGCGATCTTGAGGCCATAGGCCATGTTCTCGAACACGCTCATGTGCGGGTAGAGCGCATAGTTCTGGAACACCATGGCGATGTCGCGCTGGGCGGGTTCGAGCTCGTTGACAACACGGTCACCGATCCTCAATGTGCCCGAGGAAATTTCTTCGAGCCCCGCCACCATGCGCAGCAGCGTGGACTTGCCGCAGCCGGACGGCCCGACGATGACCACAAACTCGCCGTCGCGAATGTCGGCGCTCAGGTCCTGGATGACGGTGTTGGACTTGGCACCTTTGCCGTAGGTCTTCTGGATGTGGGAGAGGGAGATGGCTGCCATTATTTCTCTGTATCGACAAGGCCCTTGACGAACCACTTTTGCATCAGGATCACGACCAGCGCGGGCGGCAGCATGGCCAGCATGGCGGTGGCCATGACCACGTTCCATTCGGTCCAGGATTCGCCTGAAATCAGGCGCTTGATGCCCAGCACCACGGGGTACATGTCTTCGTTGGTGGTCACCAGCAGCGGCCACAAGTACTGGTTCCAGCCGTAGATGAACTGGATCACGAACATGGCGGCGATGTTGGTCGCCGACAGCGGCAGCAGCACATCGCGGAAAAAGCGCATCGGGCCGGCGCCGTCGATGCGCGCAGCCTCGACCAGTTCGTCGGGCACCGTCAGGAAGAACTGGCGGAACAAAAAGGTGGCTGTGGCCGAAGCGATCAGGGGCACCGTCAGGCCCGCATAACTGTTGAGCAGACCCAGCCCGGCCACCACCTCGTACGTGGGCGAGATGCGCACTTCGACCGGCAGCATCAGCGTGACAAAGATCATCCAGAAGACGAGCGTGCGCAGCGGGAAGCGGAAATACACGATGGCAAAGGCCGAGAGCAGCGAAATGATGATCTTGCCGATCGAAATCGCCAGCGCGCTGATCAGGCTGGTGAGCAGCATCGGCAAGGCCGGCGCGATCTTGCTGCCCACCGAGATTTCGCCACCGAAGAGGGCCAGCTTCCAGGTCTCCCAGCCGTGGCCGCCGGGCAGCAGCGACATGGGTACGCTCTGGTTGATCTGCTGTGCGGTCTGGGTCGAGGCGATCAGGGTCAGGTAGATCGGGAAGGCCACGATGGCCACCCCCAGGATCAGCACCAGGTGCGACAGGACCGTGAGGGCAGGGCGTTTTTCGATCATCTCAGTACTGCACCTTCTTCTCGACAAAGCGGAACTGCACAACCGTCAGCGCGATCACGATGGCCATCAGCACCACCGATTGCGCGGCCGAGGAGCCCATGTCCAGCGCCTTGAAGCCGTCGTAGTAGACCTTGTAGACCAGGATGGCCGTGTCCTTGCCCGGGCCGCCGTGGGTGGTGGCGTCTACGATGGCAAAGGTGTCAAAGAAGGCATACACCACATTGATCACCAGCAGGAAGAAGGTGGTGGGCGAGAGCAGCGGGAAGGTGATGGTCCAGAAGCGTCGCCAGGGGCCGGCACCATCAATGGCCGCCGCTTCGATGAGCGATTTGGGGATCGACTGCAGTCCGGCCAGAAAGAACAGGAAGTTGTAGGAAATCTGCTTCCAGACCGCAGCCATCACGATCAGTGCCATGGCGTGGTTGGCGTTGAGCAGGTGGTTCCAGTCGATGCCGACCTGCCGCAGCGCCCAGGCCACCACGCCCATGGGCGAGGCGAACATGAAGAGCCACAGCACACCGGCCACCACTGGCGCCACGGCGTAGGGCCAGATCAGCAGTGTTTTGTAGAGGCCGCTGCCACGCACCACCCGGTTGGCCATGGTCGCCAGCAGCAGGGCCAGCGACAGGCCGGTCACGGCCACCAGCAGCGAGAAGACCGCCGTGGTCTGGAAAGATGCCAGGTAGCTGCTGTCGTGCCAAAGGCGGCTGAAATTTTCCAGGCCGACGAATTCGGTGGCGGTGCCAAAGGCGTCCTGCTGCAGCACGCTCTGCCAGAGGGCCTGCGCGGCTGGCCAGAAGAAAAAGACCAGCACGATGGCCATCTGGGGTGCGATCAGCAGCCAGGGCAGCCAGGCGGATCGGAAGCGAACGCGTTTTTCCATGGGAGATTGGGTTCAGGCCACGCCGGAATGCACAAAAGCAGAGGCCATGCCTCTGCCCGACAGGTTACGCCAGCAGCAGGCATGCCGGCTGCTGGCACAGTCTCCTCGCAATCAGCCCTTGTTGGCCTTTTCGAAGCGCTCGAGTTGCTCGTTGCCGCGCTTGATGGCCGCGTCCAGCGCCTCTTTGGGCTGCTTCTTGCCGCTCCAAACGCCTTCGAGTTCCTCGTCAATGATGGTGCGGATCTGCACGAAATTGCCCAGACGCACGCCACGCGACTTGTCGGTGGTCTTGCGGATCATTTGCGTGACCGACACGTCGGTGCCCGGGTTCTTCTTGTAGAAGCCGGACTTGTCGGTCAGCTCAAACGAGGCCTTGGTGACCGGCAGGTAGCCGGTGCGCTGGTGGCTGGCGGCGGCCACTTCGGCTTTGGACAGGTGGGCAAAGAACTGGGCCACGCCCTTGTACTCGGGGGCTTTCTTGCCTGCCATGACCCACAGGCTGGCTCCGCCGATCACGGTGTTCTGCGGCGCACCCGGCACATCGGGGTAATAGGGCAATGTGCCGATGCCATAGGCAAACTTGCCGTTGCGTATCACGCTGCCATACAAGGCTGACGAACCGGTGGCCATGGCGCATTCACCCGAGGTGAACGTGGCATCGGCTGCGTTGCCACGGCCCTTGTAGACGAACAGACCACTCTTGGCCATGTTGGCCAGGTTTTCGATGTGGCGCACATGCAGCGGGCTGTTGAAAGACAGGCGCGTGTCCAGACCACCGAAGCCGTTGTTCTTGGTGGCGAACAGGGTGTTGTGCCAAGCCGAGAAGGATTCGAGCTGCGTCCAGCTGATCCAGCTGGTGGTGAAGGGGCACTTGTGCCCACTGGCCTTGAGCTTGGCGGCGGCCAGCGCCACCTCGGGCCAGGTGGTCGGCGGCTTTTCCGGGTCCAGGCCGGCAGCTTTGAAAGCGTCCTTGTTGTAGTGGAAGACGGGCGTGGAACTGTTGAAAGGGAAGCTCAGCATCTGGCCGTTGGGGGCGGTGTAGTACCCGGCCACGGCGGGCACATAGGCGCCCTGGTCAAACTGGAGGCCGGCGTCCTGCATCACCTTGGTGACCGGTACGATGGCGCCCTTGCTGGCCATCATGGTGGCAGTGCCGACTTCAAACACTTGCAGGATGTGCGGTGCATTGCCTGCACGAAAGGCGGCAATGGCGGCGGTCATGGACTCGTCGTAGCTGCCCTTGAAGGTGGGCACGATCTTGTAATCCTTCTGGCTGGCGTTGAAGTCCTTGGCCAGGTCATTCACCCATTCCCCAAGGGCACCGCCCATGGAATGCCACCACTGGATTTCGGTCTGGGCGCTGGCGCCCAGAGCGCTGACGCCCAGCACAACAGCGGCACTGGCTTGCAAGGTGAATCGACGGATCATGTTTACTCCTGAAGGCGTTAATCAAAGCAACCGGCATTGTTTATGGTTTTTGTTTCAGTCTAGTGACATGGCTGTGACAGTCCATCGGGGTTTCGCCTCATGCCATGATGGCCCTTCGCCACCATTCTGTGGACCACAATGACTTACCTTCTGGCCCTGGATCAGGGCACCTCCAGCTCGCGCAGCATCGTGTTTGACCCGCAAGGCCGCATCGTGGCTCTGGCCCAGCGCGAGCTGACGCAGCATTACCCCCAGCCCGGTTGGGTCGAGCACGACCCGCTGGAGATCTGGCAGACCCAGCTGGAGACGGCGCGTGAAGCGCTCGCCCGCGCAAATCTCCGTGCCGATCAGGTGCGAGCCGTGGGCATCACCAACCAGCGTGAAACCACGGTGCTGTGGCATCGGCGGACCGGCCAGCCGGTGCACCGCGCCATCGTCTGGCAAGACCGGCGCACGGCGTCGCAATGTGCTCGCTTGCGCGACGATGGCCTGGAGCCGCTTTTCATGGCGCGCACCGGTCTGCGCTTGGACCCTTATTTCTCAGGCACCAAGCTGGCCTGGCTGCTGGACCATGTCCCCGGCGCCCGCGCACTGGCCGAGGCTGGAGAACTGGCTTTTGGCACGGTGGACAGCTGGCTGCTGTGGCAGCTGACCGGGGGCGCGGTGCATGCCACCGATGTGAGCAATGCCTCTCGCACCCTCATGCTGAATCTGCGCACACGACAATGGGACCTTGAGCTGCTGGCGGCCCTGCGGGTGCCGGCCGCGGTGCTGCCACAGGTACGGCCCTCCATGAGCGATTTTGGCGAGACCCTGCCTGCATGGCTGGGATCGGCCTTGCCTGTAGCGGGTATGGCTGGCGATCAGCAAAGCGCGCTTTTCGGACAAGCCTGTTTGGGGCCTGGCATGGCCAAGAACACCTATGGCACAGGTTGCTTCATGTTGGCCCACACGGGCGGCCACAGCCAGACCAGCCAGCATGGCTTGTTGACCACGGCGGTGGCCCAAGGGGCAGGAACCGCTCAGTACGCGCTGGAGGGCAGCGTGTTCATGGGTGGCGCTGTCGTGCAATGGTTGCGTGACGGACTGGGCATCATCCGCAGCAGCGCAGAGGTTCAGGCGCTGGCCGCTCAGGTCCCCGACGCGGGCGGCGTGGTGCTGGTACCCGCTTTTGCCGGTATGGGCGCGCCGTACTGGGAGCCCGAGGCGCGAGCCAGCATCACCGGCCTGACGCGCGGCAGCAAGGCCGCCCACATTGCCCGGGCTGCGCTCGACAGCATTGCTTTTCAGAGTGCCGCCTTGCTGCAGGCCATGAATGCCGATGCCCAGGCCGCCGGCGCTGCACAGGTGTCCGAGTTGCGGGTGGACGGCGGCGCCTGCGTGAACGACCTGCTCATGCAGATCCAGGCCGATGTGCTGGGCATTCCTGTGGTGCGACCGGCTGTGACCGAGACCACTGCGCTGGGCGCTGCCTACCTCGCCGGCCTGCATTCGGGGGTGTACGGCAGCCTGGATGAACTGTCGGCCCAGTGGCGGTCGGAGCGGGTATTCGAGCCCCGCATCACGGTGGACGAGGCTGCCGAGCGCATGGCACAGTGGGCGCGCGCCGTACGCCAGACGCTTACGCTATGAAACTCAAGGCCTGACGACTTCCAGCAGCCGGTCCAGCCCGCCCTCGTTGATGGCGACCATTGCCTGCTCGCGCACCTTGGGCTTGGCGTGGTAGGCCACCGACAGCCCGGCCTCGCCCATCATGGGCAGGTCGTTGGCGCCGTCGCCCATGGCGATGCATTCTCGGGGCGCAATGCCCAGCAGGCTGGCCACCTCGAGCAGGGTGCGGCGTTTTTCGGCACCGTCGCAGATATCGCCCCAGCTCTGGTCCACCATGCGGCCGGTGAGCACACCGTTCTCGATCTCCAGGATGTTGGAGCGGGCAAAGTCGATCTTCAGCCGGTCTTTCACACGGTTGGCGAAGTAGGTGAAACCGCCCGAAACCAGCAGCACCTTCATGCCCGCTTTCTGGCAGGCCGCAATCAGTTCGGCCGCGCCGGGGTTGATCTTCAGGCGCTCGTTGTAGACGCGCTCCATGTCGTCGGTGGTCACCCCCCTGAGCAGGGCCACGCGGCGGCGCAGGCTGTCCTTGAAGTCGGTGATCTCTCCGCGCATGGCGGCTTCGGTGATGGCGGCCACCTCGGCCTTGCGGCCCACGGCGTCGGCGATCTCGTCCACACACTCGATGCTGATGAGCGTCGAATCCATGTCGAAGGCAATGAGTTTGAACTGAGACAGGGACAGGGGGGCGGTGAAGCCCTGGATCACCAGACCCGGGGCAAATTCAGTTACAGAAGTCATGGGGCAATTATCGTGGCTCGGCGCCGGACGCTTGCACAATGGCGTCGCGACCGCAAGTTGTGGCCGCTGTCCAATGAACTTACGGGAGAACAACATGAAAAACCTGTCGACACGTCGCGTGATGGCCTTGGCCTTGTCAGGGCTGAGCCTGGGCCTGCACGCACAAACGACAACCGCCGAACCGCAGCAGGTGGTTCACCTCAGCGCCAGCGCCTGGCAGCAGGCCAGGCAGGATTGGCTGCGCGTGGTCCTGCGCAGCACCTTGGAGGGCAGTGAGCCCATGGCTGTGCAAAAGCAGCTCAAGAAGGTGGTGGACGAAGCACTGGGCCAGTTGCGCCCGCAGCTCCAGCCGCACCAGCTGGAAGTGCACAGCGGCGCTTTTGGCATCAACCCACGCTACAACGACAAGGGAAAGATCGTCGGCTGGCAAGGCCAGGCCGATCTGGTCATCGAGGGCCGTGATTTCGGCAAGATTGGCCAGGCTGCTGGCCAGGTGCCGCGCATGGCGGTGGAATCGGCGCAGTTTTCTCTCTCGCGTGAGGGGCGTCAGCAGCTCGAAGCCGAAGTGCAAAGCCAGGCGGTGCAGGGTTTCCGGCAAAAAGCGCAGCAACTGGCCAAGGACTTCGGTTTTGCCGGCTACACCATGCTCCAGGTCACGGTGGGCACAGTGGATCGACCCGCCCCAGTGGTGCCTTTGATGGCCTCGGCACGCATGGTGGTGGCCGATGGCGCACCGAGCCCGATCCCGCTCGAGGGCGGCAAGGACGAAGTGCACATCACCGTGAGCGGCAGCATCCAGCTGCGCTGAGGCTTCAGGCGGCGACCGCCTCGGTCCGCGGCGTGCCCAAACTGCGCAAAATGTCCCGCACCATCTGCGCCCGCTGTTTCGGGTCGGGCAGTTCGCGCTCGATGCGCAGCTTGTCGTTGCCGGCCAGCTTGATGTGTTTGTTCTTCTGGATCAGGCCAATGATTGCCATGGGGTCCACCGGCGGGTTGGGCTTGAAGCTGATCTGGATCACCCCGGGCGCGGCGTCGACCTTGACCACCCCGTAGGGTTGGCTCAGCACGCGCAGGCGGTGCACGTCGATCAGGGTCTGTGCCTGGGCGGGCAGCTTGCCGAAGCGGTCCACAATTTCTTCCACCAGACCGTCGAGCTGGTCGCTGGTCTTGGCCGTCGCCAGCTTCTTGTAGAAGGACAGGCGCAGGTGCACGTCGCCGCAGTAGTCGTCGGGCAGCAGGGCAGGGGCGTGCAGGTTGATGTCGGTGGCCGCCTGCATGGGGGACAGCAGGTCCGGCTCCTTGCCGTTTTTCAGGCTGCGCACCGCCTCGGACAGCATCTCGTTGTAGAGCTGAAAGCCGATCTCCATCATGTTGCCGCTCTGGCTTTCGCCCAGCACCTCGCCCGCACCGCGGATCTCCAGGTCGTGCATGGCCAAATAAAAGCCGCTGCCCAGTTCTTCCATCTGCTGGATCGCGTCCAGCCGCTGCGCGGCTTGTTTGGTGAGCCCTTCGATCTCGGGCACCAGCAGGTAGGCATAGGCCTGGTGGTGGCTGCGGCCCACGCGCCCGCGCAGCTGGTGCAGCTGGGCCAGGCCGAACTTGTCGGCGCGTGAGATGACGATGGTGTTGGCCGTGGGCACGTCGATGCCAGTCTCGATGATGGTCGAGCACAGCAAGATGTTGTAGCGCTGGGCCACAAAGTCGCGCATCACGCGCTCCAGTTCACGCTCAGGCATCTGGCCGTGGGCCACGGCAATGCGGGCTTCGGGCAGGATTTCTTCGAGCTTTTGCTTGCGGTTCTCGATGGTCTCGACCTCGTTGTGCAAAAAGTAGCACTGGCCGCCGCGCTTGAGCTCGCGCAGCACCGCCTCGCGGATGACGCCCGTGCCTTCGTTGCGCACAAAGGTCTTGATGGCCAGGCGGCGCTGCGGCGCAGTCGCGATCACGCTCAGGTCGCGCAGGCCCTCCAAAGCCATGCCCATGGTGCGGGGGATGGGGGTGGCGGTGAGCGTGAGCACGTCGACCTCGGCGCGCAGCTGCTTCATGGCCTCTTTGTGGCGCACGCCAAAACGGTGTTCTTCGTCGATGATGAGCAGACCCAGGTTCTTGAACTGCGTCTTTTCTGACAGCAGCTTGTGCGTGCCGACCACGATGTCCACCGTGCCGTCTTCGATGCCCTTGAGGGCAGCGGTGACTTCCTTGCCCGAGCGAAAGCGCGAGATCTCGGCCACCTTGACCGGCCACTTGGCAAAGCGGTCCTTGAGCGTCTGGTAGTGCTGCTCGGCCAGCAGCGTGGTGGGCGCGAGAAAGGCCACCTGCTTGCCACCGGTGACAGCCACGAAGGCGGCGCGCAGCGCGACCTCGGTCTTGCCAAAGCCCACATCGCCACAGACCAGCCGGTCCATGGGGCGCGGGCTGATCATGTCCTGGATGACGCAGTGGATGGCGGCCTTCTGGTCGGCCGTTTCTTCAAAACCGAAGTCGTTGGCAAAGGTCTCGTAGTCCTGCGGGCTGTAGCGGAAGGCGTGGCCCTCGCGGGCGGCGCGGCGCGCATAAATGTTGAGCAGCTCGGCTGCGGCATCGCGCACCTGCTCGGCGGCCTTGCGTTTGGCTTTTTCCCACTGGCCTGAGCCCAGCTTGTGCAGCGGGGCCTCGTCGGCGCTCACGCCGGTGTAGCGGCCGATCAGCTGCAGCTGGCTCACCGGCACGTACAGCGTGGCTTTGTCGGCGTATTCGAGGTGCAAAAACTCCTGCAACGCGGGCGTGCCGTCGGGGTTTTTCTGGCCCATGTCCATGTTGACCAGGCCCCGGTAGCGGCCGATGCCGTGCGCGCTGTGCACCACCGGGTCGCCCACATTGAGCTCGCTCAGGTCCTTGATCAGCGCTTCAACGTCGCTGACCTGCTCCTGCTTTTTGCGGCGGCGGGTGACGGCCCCGGCGGCAAAGAGTTCGGTTTCGGTGACGAGGTCGATGCCGTGCTCGAACCAGTGAAAGCCGCTGGCCAGTGCGGCAGTCGCCATGCCGACTTTTTCGTCGCTGGCGAGGAATTCTTCGAGGCTGTCGAAGACGGGGGGTGTCAGGCCGCTGGAGCGCACAAAGTCCAGCAGGCTTTCGCGGCGGCCGTCGCTTTCGGCCAGGATCAGCAGGCGGTGCGGGCTGCTGCGCAGGTGGGCTTGCAGGCGCGAGAGCGGGTCGTCCGCGCCGCGCACCACGGTGAGTTCGGGCAAGGCTTGGGCGAGGGCGTTGTCTTGCACATCGCTGGTGCCTGGCCTCAGGGCCAGTTGGGCGTGGGCATTGGCGTGCGTGTAGAACTGCTCGGTGCTCAGGAACAGCGCTTCGGGCGGCAACACCGGCCGCTCGGGGTCGCCGTGCACCAAACGGTGGCGCTCCTTGGTGTCCTGCCAGAAGTGCTGGAAAGCGAGCTCCAGATCGCCGTGCAGCACCAGCGTGGCGGCGCTGCCAGCCACGTCCAGGTAATCGAACACGGTGGCGGTCTCGTCAAAGAACAGCGGCAGGTAGTACTCGATGCCGGCGGTCGCCACGCCGTTGCCCATGTCCTTGTAGATGCGGCTTTTGGTCGGATCGCCTTCGAGCAGCTCGCGCCAGCGGCTGCGAAAGCGCGCGCGGGCCGCCTCGTCCATCGGGAACTCGCGCCCGGGCAGCAGCCGCACCTCGGGCACGGGATACAGGCTGCGCTGGCTGTCGGGGTCGAAGGTGCGAATAGAGTCGATCTCGTCGTCGAACAAGTCCACCCGGTAGGGCACGGGCGAACCCATGGGAAAGAGGTCGATCAGCCCGCCGCGCACCGCGTATTCGCCGGGGCTGACCACCTGGCTGACGTGGTTGTAGCCGGCCAGGGTGAGCTGGCTTTTGAGCTGGGCCTCGTCCAGCTTCTGTTGGGTCTTGAACTCGAAGGTGTAGCCCGCCAGAAAGGAAGGGGGCGCCAGCCGGTACAGGGCGGTGGTGGCGGGGATCAGCACCACATCGGCGGCTTCGGGGTGCTGGCGCTGGCGGATGCGCCAGAGCGTGGCCAGCCGCTCTGAAATCAGGTCCTGGTGCGGCGAGAAGGTGTCATACGGCAGGGTCTCCCAGTCAGGAAACATCACGCAGCGCAGGCCGGGGGCGAAAAACACCATTTCATCCATCAGCCGCTGCGCATCAAGGGCGTCTGCCGTCACGATGGCGGTGAGCTTGCCCGCGGCTTTTTCCCGCTCGGCCAGCTGTGACAGCAGCACGGCGTCGGCCGAGCCGATCGGGCGGGGGAGGGTGAAGCGTTTACCGGGGTGCAGGACAGGCAGGTTCATGGCGCAGACAAAACGGAAACACCCCCCGCCAGTGATGGAGGGGGGTGTGAAGTTCACGGACCACCT
>Ga0255221_1000217_pt1 | contig 13535 bp, 9 predicted proteins | sample Miss_Colum_RepC__FD_183020 | JGI IMG/M metagenome (GOLD analysis project Ga0255221, IMG submission 183020) | Freshwater microbial communities from Mississippi River, Louisiana, United States - Miss_Colum_RepC_8d | ecosystem: Environmental > Aquatic > Freshwater > River | place: USA: Louisiana...
ATCGTTACCTTCTCCGCCAAAGAGGGTGTCATTTCCTTCAAAACCTTCGATTGAATCGTCCCCACCTCCCCCATCAGCAGTGTCTGCTTTATCAGAACCCAACACTGCGTCATCCGCCGTTGACCCACCCAGCTTACGTGTAAAAAACCAAAATCCACCGTCATTTGCAACTTCTGAGGCTTCAATAACAAAAGGCGAAAGATAGGGATTGGAAGGATTCTTCTGTTGCGACTTTGTACTGAACCCCCAAGGGTTGTAAATTTGGATTGTTGTATTTGTTGGATTGTTCGGCTCTGGATCGAAGACTGCAAACGCGTGCTCTTTTGTCCATAGCTTTTCATTGGTAACTGGCTCGTTGGTGTTGTTAAATGATGCCGCGAAAACAATTTGCCCACCATTGATCGCTTTCAGTAACTCCGCGGTTAAGGAGCTGCCGGCAGTTGCATCGATCTTATTCAGAAGAGGGTTTCCGTTGATACTAGCGACGTTCTGATTTGATAACCAACTCATGCTGCCACCAAGCAAATTTGCTATCGGTTCAGCAAGCCCTCCTTCAATGGCAAACAATGAGTTTTTGTCTCCTTGACGACCAAAGGCGCCAAGCTCGTTGGCTTGCGCATAAGCCTTTTCAATCAATGGCACCCACAACTCTGGAACAATATTCCCCGCTGCATCTCGCCCGACAGCCTTGGCATACGAGGCTTCGTCATCGGTTGGGTCGGAAACGACTAACTGATCATTGACGCTTACCCAAACTTCATTTCCCGTCGTGTCAAAAAAGCGAACACCCCACACCCTGTTTCCACCTGTGTTGATTCCCGATGAGAAGACGGTGCTTAGAGAAGACGCGCTGTTATTTGCTATTCCTGCAAGGGCGGCCAAGAGATAACAGGTACCTGCCGATCCTTGATTAACATCAAAGGCACTTGCACCGCCCTCAAATAGTGGGCCATCAAAGGTCTTATAAACGCCCGATGCGGCAGTAGCACTGGCATTGGCAGTGTCGCCCTGGGTACGGGGGTCGGGTAGGTCTTTACCTAACAGCCATTTATCTCGAAGCAGGGCAAGTTGTGCCACCGTTGAATCGCTACTCAGATTGCCGAGGGACTCCACCTTTGTCTGTCCACCGGTAAAGAACTGGTTCGCTTTAGACCCATTGACCATTTTGTCAAATACATAAGCAAGATAGGTCGTCTCATTACCTGCCAAGTCAAGCGAGCTAAACAAAGCCTTGCCGCGCGAAGCAATTAATCTAAGATCGCCAACCATGGTATCGCCAACAACCCCAGCACCTGATGACTCCATACCGGTGATGACCACTTGCATCAGCTTTAACAGTCCGGCATGGTCTATGCGCCCAGTGTTCGCCAGCTGACTCTCAATCTCATTTTTCAAGGTTGGCGTTTTGAGCACCGCACTCCAACCATCGGTAAGTGGCGTATCAAATTTACCGTTTAAATCAATGCCCGCATTTGCCTCTCGTGCCGCAAGCTCTTCTGCCGACACCGGTTGTGGCGCACTGCTTGTTGCACCTGAAGGGCTTGACTTGAGCTTGACAATTTCCTGATCTGCGTCTTGCGCGTAAATGGTGATGCTGCCGTCATCTTCAATGAAGATCTCTTCAAATTCATAGTCTTCGAGCGTATAAATCGTGATCGGCTCGCCATTAAAGGACAAGGGGATAAGCGTACCCTTAGCAGTCTTAATTACATACGCACCCGACCCATCCACGTAGAGATCGTTTTGGCCATCGTCAACCAGAACCAGTTGATCGCCTATACCGCCGTTCTCATTGAGGTCCACTTGATAGCGTGTTTCAGCGGCGTAGAGCTCTTGTTGTGACAAGGCACGGGTTGTCTGCACTTGTAGCCCGGCGCTGAGCTTTATTTCGGAGAACTTTGCTAGGTCTTGGTTCGATTGAGCATAGATCACAAAACCAACACCGTCCGTCTCGACGGTCAACGCCGTTAATTCAAGGGTATCGTCATTGACCGGTTTTCCATCAGAAGTAACTTGCTTATAGGACGAAACCGGCTGTCCAAACTGACCGACGTTCCAACAACCCTTAGCGTCAATGAAAAGAATGGTACTCCCCATTGAACGAGCGTAGGGTTCGACGACAAAGGGTGTGTCTATCGTATTACTTGCCATTGAGGGTTCCTCTTTTGAAAAAAAGATCTTGTACTTAAGCTATGTTCTATCACGTTAACATTAAAAACAATCCGTAGAGGCTCTGCTCGAATGTTCGTTCTTTAAAAACTGTTTGAGCGGCTTTCCGTCTTGATGTCGTTCGCTTTAGTTCCGTAGTGATCTCATTGTTTACCTTCTTCACCGGAATCTGAGTCGGTTACATCTGGTGGGTAAGTCAATAGGATTTAGCTCAACCGGTCCCAGACAGTGCAAAACCAAGATCGGAATTGACTATTGTCCAGCTAATGGCCCTACGGATGGATTAGGCCTAGGAAGGGTTAAGCGCGTATGGAGACAAGGCCATTTCATCAATGGCAGGAAGTCTGTTGTTGGACTTCGCGTTATAAGACTTTCAAAAGCAGTAACGCACGCTCGGTCGAATCATTGGGATTGGGATGTTTATAGAACTTTGATTTCCGACCTCGTCCGATAGTGTCTTTAGCAGGGCAGGGGCCGGCTGCTTTCCCGAGATCGAAAAGGCGGTGTAGTCGTGCAGCGGCCCGACAGTGTTGGTCTCGTGCCTCATTGGTTGCATCACCGTGCCGATAATTGGGGTGATCTTCGCCGCGTAGTATGCAACGTTGTCGGTAGGCACCGTGATATCGACCAACGACGGCCCAATAAGCTTCCTAGCAAGATCGATCTGGATTCGGCTTTGCTTGATGAAGTCCTTACAAAGTTTTAGAACGTTATCGGGTATTAATGTTATTTTCATTGGGTTTCCCGCCCCGGTCCACCGATAAATCGATCTTGTTGGATGCGTACTCGTTGGCATGAAATCGTGAACGGTATGACCATTGTTTGTAGCGCAACAAAGTCTAGAATGCAAAAATTTTGTCGATTTGAAATTTTTATTGACGGAAGAAAACTAAGTTCAGTTGGCAATCGATATAAAAGTTTTGAACTTCTCTGCCAGAGCTAATGCCGACGGCGTCAGATGCCTCCACCAGGCTCACTTCGTCAAGGCCTCTAGCTGTTAACCACGAAGTGGCTGGGTTGAATTGGTCGATATCGACCGCACAGGTAGGCGGCGTGCAGTGGGCCAGGACAAGACCTAGATTACATGCCCAAAGTTTTGGTCGCTCGCACCGGGTGGTGATCAAGTACGCTAAGAAGCAACTGTTCTTCGCCATCGATTAAGCGCCGTTTGCGCCCATCCGGCTGTTGGGGTTTTGAAAAGCCAGGTGCAGGATTTACGAGTGTCCTTGCTGCTAAGGCATGTCTAGTGAGTGCGGTGATCCGGATCCCTTCAACCTCAGCCCCGCGTTTTTTTGGTGTGACCTCCTGTCCGTACCTCAAGAACTCGTTGATTTCTTTTGATGCGCGCTTGCCATTTATCGCCCCGATGCCTAATGGAAGCCATGTACTACCTCCGTTGGTCAGGAGGTGGTCAGAACCGTTCAGCTTAGTAGTGCAGTCGATCTATGTCATTGAATTAAAGCAACAAAGAGCGTAGCCCGCAGCATGCGGATTAGCCTCCGAAGCCAGGGGTCGCAAGTTCGATTCCTGCCGGGCGCGCGATGTTTGAGAACTTTTTCGCTTGCTGAGCGGCTCTTGATGGGAGTCTTTGGGTCCTCGCTTAATGGGCGCGCACTTCGACGCGAGCTAGCGAAAGCGCTTCTCTTAGGGCTCTCACAAAGGGCAGTGCTGTTGCCTTATCACCATGGATGCACAAGGTATCAGCCGAAACAGGCACCTTGCTGCCGTCGACAGCGATCAAATGGCCCTGATTGACCATGCGCAAGACATGGGCAACCGACTCGGACTCATCACTGATCAGTGCGTCGGGCCGGCTTCTGGGGGTGAGGGTGCCGTCAGGCATGTATCGGCGATCTGCGAACACCTCGCATCGAACTTGCAAACCCGCCAATCGTGCCTCTTCCTCCATAAGGCTGCCAGCAAGCACGTACATCTTCACACCCCTGCCCAAGTCCTTCACGGCGTGTGCCATGGCTTTGGACAAAGCGCGGTCTTTGGCAGCCATGTTGTAGAGCGCACCATGAGCCTTCACATGATGCAATTGCGACCCGGCGGCTTGCGCAAAAGCACTTAAGGCGCCTGCTTGGTAGAGGACAAGCTCGTAAGCCTCATCAGGGGTAATGCTCATGGTGCGTCGGCCAAATCCTTGTAAATCGGGTAGGCCTGGATGAGCGCCGATCGCCACACCCTGTGCCGCCGCCAGATTGACGGTTGCGCGGACCGTGGAAGGGTCGCCTGCATGAAAACCACAGGCAATATTAGCTGAGCTGATAAGCGGCATGAGCGCTGCGTCGTTACCCATTGTCCAGGCACCAAAGCTTTCCCCCATATCGGCATTCAGATCGACCACCGCTTTGCCCGCTGTCGTTTGCCCGTGCTCTGCTTGTCTCATCGCCTATGCTCCGTATCGTGAAAACGTTGTCCGAATTTTGCTTGCAAGGCCTGCTCGACGCGGATTTGTAGCCTTTGCATGGCGTACGACATCCGATCAGCCTCTTCAAGCGTAATTAAGTGAAACTGAATGAAGTTACCAGCGGCGGCTTGCGAGAGCATGGGATAGGCGGCCGAAGCCACTTCGAGCACCCGCGGATAGCCCCCAGTAGTCTGATGCTCACCCATAAGAATCACTGGCAGGCCAGCTGGTGGCAACTGAACCGTGCCAAGATGAACAGCCTCGCTCGCAAGCTGGGGCAGGCTGGCTGTGTTTAAAGGCCTGCCCTCGCCGTGTGCCTCTAGCCTTAGGCCCTGCCGGTTACTTTGCGAGCTGACTTTCCAGACTTGATCCATCAGGGCCTGCTGTTCGGCGGGGTCGAGCGCGGCCCAATGTCTGCCCTTGATGACCGGCACGTCGAGCAAGGGCCAACCATCGGGAATCGTCGATGCAATGCGCCAGCGTGGCCAAGCACATTCGCCATGATATGTTGCGCGCTGCCCGAGTTCGCCCCCAAGTGCGGTTAGAGCCCGTTGCACGCTAATCCCCTCTACTTCAGGATTCAGCGCAAGTAAATCCTGCGCCTCAAGACGTTGTCCGCCGATGCCTGCTGCAAGATGAGCGCTACGGCTACCCAGAACCAGCGGCGTTTGAAGTCCACCTGCGAAGGCAACCCAGCTACGCCATCCCTGACGAGGCGCGCGCCACTGAAGCAAGCTGCCAGCCGGGATAAACAAAGGTCGATGCAGGGGCAAAACCATGGCTTTGCGCAGCGGGCGGCCGGCAAGCTCTTGCAGAACAAGCTCGTGCTCAGCGCCATAACTGGCCATCCAAAGGTCGCAGGGGCTGTAGATTTGAGGCCCCGGCCCGGTAATCTCGATGACGGCCTCATCAGGGTGATTACCGACCAATAAATTGGCAAGTCTTGCCGCCATCGGGTCGGCAGCCCCACCTCTTGAAAGGGCCCAGTGCGCCATGTGTGAGCGTCCCTGGTCTTGAACGGTGGTGAGAAGCCCCGCTTTACGGATACAAAGTTTTGCTGCATCGCGGCCTTTGGCTTTACTGGACGGCCGCTTGTCTGTCACTGACAGCCTTTCTGACATCTTCTCAGCGCTTTTGGTGGCAACATCTGTCGAGACTTTATGCCTGTTTGGTCCCGAGGCCTTGAGCGATGGCTTCACCGCTGGCTCCATTGTTGCTCGAAGGCTTCGAGTGAGATCCGCTCAAAGCGGATGCGATCGCCCTCTTGAATCAAAGCGGGCGGGTCGCATAACGGTCTAAACAAGCGAAGTGGGCACGAGCCAATCAAGTGCCAACCGCCTGGCGTTGAACTTGGATAAATTGCGGATTGATTGCCAGCAATCGCAATACTTCCCTCGGGAACCTTATGTCGGGGCGAATCCCGTCTTGGCAGCTTCAGCGCCGGGTGCAAGCCCCCTAAATAGGCAAATCCAGGCATAAAACCGATCACCTCAGCAACAAGCTCGCTTTCCAAGTGATGCCGGATCACATCACTCACTGACAAACCGCAACGCTCAGCGACAAAGACTAGATCTGGGGCAAGCGGTGGTTCATAGCAAGCCGGCAGAACTTGTAATCGCCCCTCGGCTGCTGGCCAGCACAAAGCCTCTTTTGCCTTCTCGCTAAGCCATGCCTGCGCTTGCTCGCGCCATGAGGCTGCCTGATTCGGGTTTTGTAAGCCTCTTGTTTCTGGGAGCCGCATCGCCAGCGTGCGCACGCCAGCGACGACTTCATCGCAAAAGGCCTGCGGCTCTTGCCGCAAAAGTGCCGCCAAACTACGTGCTGCTTGATTTGCCTTTGGATGGTCGTGCCAATCAACCATCATCCATTGATCCCCACAAGTGGAGATGCTGGGTAGGGGCATTTTTGAAGCTTTTGGGACAAGGTTTGGGTCTGCAGGTGTAACACTCATCGCTTTAGCCGTCATTCCGGTGTCAGACTTTGCTTTGCCACCATTTGAATTATCCAATGTCGCATAGGGAAACCATAAGTATGTCGCATTCAAGCCCAAACGCTGCTCCGATGAACCATGACGCAAAAGCTTCGAAGCTTCCACTGGCTGGCTTGCGTGTCCTTGAATTGGGTCAACTGATCGCAGGCCCATTTTGTGCCCGGGTCTTAGCCGATTTCGGCGCTTCGGTGTTGAAGATCGAGGCTCCAGACGGAGGTGATCCCTTGCGCAACTGGCGGGTTTTGAAAGATGGCAACTCGATTTGGTGGGAATCACAATCACGAAATAAGCGCTCGATTGCGATTGACTTGAGGCAAAGCGAGGGTCAAGCCTTGGTGCGCGAGCTTGTGCGCGACTGTGATGTGCTGATTGAAAACTTCCGTCCGGGGCAGCTTGAGCAGTGGGGGCTTAGCTATGAGCGGTTAAGTGAAAACCATCCCGGTTTGATCATGCTGCGGATCTCAGGCTACGGGCAGACTGGTCCTTATAAGGATCGGCCTGGCTTTGGTGTGATCGGCGAGGCGATGGGAGGTTTGCGTTATCTAAGCGGCGAGCCTGGTCAAATACCAGTGCGGGTTGGTGTATCCATTGGCGACTCGCTTGCGGCATTACACGGGGTGATTGGGATCATGATGGCTTTGCGCGAGCGCGAAGTGCGCGGCGGAAAAGGCCAGGTTATCGATGTCGCTTTGTACGAGTCGGTTTTCAACATGATGGAGAGTCTGATTCCTGAGTTCAGCGTGACGGGTTTGGTTCGTGAGCCTTCGGGCAGTGCGCTGCCTGGCATTGCCCCAACCAATGCATATCGTTGCAATAACGGTCTTGTTTTGATAGCAGGCAATGGCGATGGCATTTTCAGGCGATTGATGACAGCCATTGGGCGCGAGGATTTGGCACATGATCGGGCGCTACAGGACAACGCAGGACGGGTTGCCCAAGTCACGAGGCTCGATGAGGCGATCGCATCGTGGACAGCGGAGCGCTCAGTTGAGAGCGTTTTAGACCAGCTTCACGAAGCTTCGGTGCCAGCCGGTAGAATTTACAACGCTCAAGATATTGCACAAGATCCGCATTATCAAGCCCGTGACATGCTAATCCGATCAACGGCCCGTGAAGCCTATGCACTTACACAACCTGGCATTGTTCCAAAACTTAGCGAAACACCTGGGCTTTTACGCCATCCTGCACCGCGCCTTGGCGAGCATACTAGGCAGGCGCTCGCTGAGGCTGGACTCAGTGAAGAGCGTATTGCCGAGCTACTTGCGCTGGGGACGATTCGCCAAAGTTAGCGCTCGATAGGCCACGATGCGTTGTTTGATGCTACCCAAACTTGCAGAAGCAATGAGCGCATCCATGTCGGCCTGGCGGTAATCGGGCCGCAATTGCTGCCGTAATTGCTCCATGGTCTTGCGATCAGCCAAAGGCGGCTGCTTGAGCATGTCAACCAAGTAGGCATAGGCATTCGTGTCAGGGCTAGCTCTACCAAAACCACTGGCAATCGCTTGGCTTTGATCCACGCTTAGCCCACCACTTAGCCATTGCATGGCCCGAGCAGTTCCGACAATGCTTCCAAGGCGCCGAGTACCCAAAATCAGACCAAAACCAACGCCGGGAAAGCGGATGCTAACTTCTGTTCCAAGCCAGGCTTCGTCGCAGACGGCCAATAAGTCAGCGCCGGCGCCCCAAGCCCTGCCTTGGCAAAGGGCGACACAACGCATAGGGGCGTACCAAATACTTTGCAGTAAGTGTTCAATGGCCATGAGCCGTTCGATGAGGTCTTGATCGGAGAGATCGTCAAGCCCGCTAAGATCAAAGCCTGTGCAAAAGTGTTGGGCGCTGCTCGAAAAAAGTAGGGAATGAACGCCAGCGTCTGCGATGGCCTCATCGACGGCTTGCTGTATCGCCTGGACCATCGCGACACTCAGCGCATTGCCGCGCTCGGCGTGGCACAGTTGAAGGCTGAAGAGGCCTTGATGCCGGTCGACGGATATCATGAATACATCGTTGCCATATTAAGATCGGTCTGCTGGCAAATCTTCTGTGTTATGACTACCATCACAAAAAGGTGCTCGCTTGGTTTTCTTACAACTGCAAAGGTAAACCAGCTCATCGCGTGTTGACTCAAAACGCATGGGCTGCCATGCATCCTTGGCGTGTGAACCATCACAAAAAGGCTGTGCAGCGCTCTTTCCGCAAGTGCACCACCAATAAACAGCGCCACGCCTAAGGCTGATTGCAATCATCGCCACACTATGCGTTGCCAGCAAGACTTGCTGCTGATTTACCTGAGCAAGTAAAAGGGTCTAAGTCGTGCTATTGAGTGACGCACATCCCATGTGCTCAGTGGCTCGAGAAGGCAAGGGGGCGATCGCCTGCCAGCGTAATGCGATGCATCAGGCGCTTGTAGCCGTGATAGTCGTTTACTGGATAGTGCAAGACGCGTCTGTTATCCCACAGTGTGAGGCTTCCCACTTCCCATCGTACGCGGCAGCGGTATTCACTACGAACTTGATGCTGGTGCAGCCACTGCAAAAGGCTTGCGCTCTCTTCGTCGCTCCAGCCTTCAAAACGTGCCGTGTGGGCAATATTCACATACAGCACGGCCTGTCCGGTTTCGGGATGTTTGCGAACGACTGGGTGCGAGGCTTCAAGGGCGGCTTTCGCTTGCTCCTTACCCGCATCGCGCAGCCGATCCTCACGGGTCCTTGAAACATCAGCTTTGGCTGAACTGCTGACTGCGCTTAAGCCAAGCAAGACTTTGCGCAATCCCTCTGACAGGCCAAGATAGGCATGATGCTGGCATGCAAATTCTGTATCACCACCAACAGCAGGTATCTCGCGCGCAAGTAGCAGCGTCGCTTTGGGGGGTTGAGGCAGGTAGGTGGTGTCGGAGTGCCAGATCCCCCCAAAGTTCAGCGTTTCATCGGGGAGCTTTTTGACTTCAATAATCTGAGGAAAGGCATCAAGACCTTTGACAAAGGGATACTCGATGGGCTCGCCAAGACATTGTGCAAAGGACAAAAAGCTTTGAGGGTCGAGCGATTGCTTTCGAAATACCAACACGCCATAACGAAGAAAGGCCGCATGTATCGACGCAAGCAAGGAATCGTTCATGTTTAATAAGTCGATCCCATGAACTTCAGCGCCGAGTGCTGGTGACAGGGGAATAAGTTGCAAGATCCGCCCCTTGTGGTGATTAATCGATACGCGCGCCAGCCTCGCGGGCAAGCTGGGCAAAACGCTTGAGCTCTTGTTGGATGTACGAGCTATATTGCTCTGGCGAACCACCCAAGATCTCAGTGCCCGATGCAAGCAATTTGCTGCGTACTTCAGACGAGGCGAGCACTTTTTGCAATTCGGTATTTAAGCGGGAAATAATCGAAGCTGGGGTGCCGGTTGGCACAACGATACCCTGCCAAGCACTCATCTCAAAGCCTGGGATAAGGCTCTCAGCGATGGTTGGCAGTTCGGGCAATACCGAGGAACGTTTGCTTGTTGCGACAGCCAGTGCGCGCAGTCTGCCATCACGAATCATGGGCAAGGTTGAATTGATGGTGTCAACCATGAACTGCACCTGCCCACTCGCTAAATCAAGCATACCTGGTGCGCTGCCCTTGTAGGGCACGTGGGTGGCGCTAAAGCCAGCATCCTTGGCAAGTTGTGCGGCCGCCAGATGCGTGATGGTCCCCGAACCCGAAGAGCCAAAGTTAATCTGGCCTTTCCGAGCCTTGGCCCAGTCGACAAACTCACGCAAATTCTTTGCCGGTACCTGCGGATTGATGACCAAGACTAGCGGGACGGTTGCCGCAAGCCCTACCGCAGCAAAATCCTTGAGCGGGTCATAGTTGAGTTTGCTGTAAAGCGCCGGGGCAATCGTTATCGCCGAAGTGTTATAGAAAATGGTGTAGCCATCTGCTGCTGCACGTGCGACTTGTTCTGCGCCAAGATTGCCGCCTGCACCAGGGCGGTTTTCAACCACGACCTGCTGACCAAGTAAGCGAGCAAGTTCACTTGCAATAATTCTTGAGACGATGTCGGTCGGCCCGCCGGGTGGAAAAGCAATCACCATGCGGATGGGTTTCGTGGGCCAGCTCGTTTGGGCTTGGGCTGTGCTTGCCATACTGCCTGCAAGTAAAGGCGCAGCGAGCCAGCCTGCGCCAAGAGCACTCGTTTTGCAAAGCAATGCTCGGCGTTGATGTTTAACGCCTGAGTTTTTAACGGCCTTGAGAACATTCATGGCTGCATACCCCAATGAAATTGATCTAAAACTTGACCTGGTCCAACCAAGCCATCAATGGATTGTTGACCATCAAAGACCCGGGTGCCATTGACCCACACGCCTGCAAGCCCTTGCGGTCGTCGAATCAGGCGAGAGGCAGGCTTGTGGCCGGGCGCAGCGGGTAAATCGGACACCCGTTGTACAGGACTTATACCCACTTGGATGGGATCAAAAAGCATCAGGTCTGCCCAGCAACCAAGCTCAAGCCGCCCACGCTTTGCAATCCGGTAACGCTGCGCAGGCTCTGAGGTCAGCCTTGCAATGCCTTGAGACCAGCTCATGGCCTGTCGATCGCGCACCCAATGCCCCAAAAAATGTAAGCCGTAGCCGGCATCGCACATAAACTTCAAGTGTGCACCAGCGTCCGAAAGCGTGATCAGGCCGGCTCGATGAGAAATCAACTGCTGAACGCCGTCGTCGTTAGCGTTAAATAACTGCGCTAAAAACTCGGTTTGCAAGCCGTCCATCAGGGCCAAATCGAAAAAGCAATCGACCGGATCCTGGCCACAACAGGCTGCAATGGCAGCAATCGATTGTGATTCAAAGCGCTGTACTTTTGGATGTGAGGCATGGCCAACAAAAATCCTGTCCCAGCGGCCGCTAAACAAAACGCCAACAGCAGGATTTTTTAGATCTTGTTTGAATGCCTTTCTGAACGCTTCGCTCTCATAGTGAGAACGCTTGCCAGCCTCATCGGCACTTTTGATGCCCGCAAAACTTGGGTGGCTATAAAGTAGATAAGGATCTAACAAATTGAACTCAAAACTCAATGGTTGACAGCTTGTCTGGATATAAACCTCACGGCCCTGATCCTGCAACGCTGCAACGCGCTCGTAATAACTCAACCCAAGCTCGGGTTTATCATCGTTATACATCGTGAGTACGGTCGACAAAAACATCCGTGCCCCGGTAAGCGTGTGAAAACTAGCAAGCTCTTCAGGCGTAACACGTGGCCCTGTAGCCATCATGAAAACACCACGTTGTTCCTGGCCGAGTACCTCGATGAGCGATTGCAACTCCTGGTGATCCGCAACGGTCGAAGGCATCGGCGCACCCTGCCAACCGCTGTGATTGGGCGAGAACGAAGAAGCTAAGCCGATCGCGCCTGCGCGTAGGGCGCGCGCAACTTCATGTCGCATTTGCTCAAGTTCGTACGTGCTTGGGGCTCGGTGCGAAGCATCCTCACCCATGACCGCTGTGCGTATTGTGGAGTGCTGAGCAAAGACGGCCATGTTGAGCCAGGGCTTGGCTTTTCTAAGCGCAACCAAATATTCTTCAAACGACTCAAACGACCATTGAACCCCGGCGCGCAAGGCCTCAAGGTCCATGCCCTCAACGACCGAGAGATTCTTCAGAAGCAAATCACGGTGCTTCGGTCGATTGGGGGCGATTCCAAAGCCACAGTTGCCAGCAACCACCGTTGTTACACCAAGGCTGCACGAAGGTGACAAGCTAGGGTCCCAGAGCGCTTGTGCGTCATAGTGGGTGTGTAAATCAATAAGGCCTGGCGCCAAAAAAAGGCCGCGGGCATCCATCGTTTGCCTTGCAGCGCCTAGGTCTTTACCAATTCCTGAGATCACCCCGCCCGCCATGGCAAGGTCGGCCTCCATGGGCGCAGAGCCCTTGCCGTCAAAGAGCAAGGCTCCCTTGATGAGCCAATCATGCATCGAAATTCATCCTAGTTGTCGTGGAGTCGTCTGAGGCCTCAATCTAATCGCTGACTTGTGCGCCTCCAAGACCATTTAGTGGATTGCCGGACCCAAATGCTTGATGATCCAAACAATTTGTCAGCAATTGGAACGATGAAGTCCATGCAAAAGCATGATTGAATGTTGGTTTTGCACATTCCGATGCGATGGAGACTAGACGATGTTAAAGCCCGACACCTTAACCATCCATGTCGCACGGTCGATTGAGAGCGAAACACGGGTGGCAAACATACCGGTGTTTCGCGCGTCGACCGTACTCTTTGACAGTCTTGAGGAGGCAGCTCAACGCGCTCAGGCTGTGGCGCGCGGTGATAAAGGTGCGAGCACTTACGCCACCGCTTCAACACCGACCACCGCAGCGCTGATGGATGCACTTGAGCACATCGAAGGCGCAGGCCATGCAACCCGCGCATGTCTTGCGCCCTCGGGACTGTCAGCGATTTCTACACTGTTGATGGCTTTGCTTAAGCCTGGCGATGATTTAATGGTGATTGACTCGGTCTACGGGCCAACAAGGAATTTCTGCCAATCGGTACTCGCTCAATGGGGTGTAAGTACCCGCTTTTACAGTCCCGATGCGAGTGCCGAGGCACTTGAAGCGATGCTCCTGCCAAACACGCGCTTGATTTACCTTGAAAGCCCAGCAAGCTACACCTTTGAAATTCAAGATGTCCCTGCTATTGCCGCAATGGCAAAAAGGCGTGGGGTGCTCACGGTGATTGACAATGCCTGGGCTTCGCCGATCATGGCCAATCCCTTTGACTGGGGTGTGGATGCATCGGTGTTACCGCTAACTAAATATTGGAGCGGTCACTCGGATGTTTTGATGGGTGCCACGGTGGTCCGCGAGGCTTTGTGGCCCGCCTTGTGGAAGACACAGCGTGATTTTGGGATTTGTGTGGGTGGCGATGACGCCTACTTGGTTTTGCGTGGTCTTCGCACGGCTGCAGTGCGTATGCGCAGCCATGAGCAATC
>Ga0255221_1000260_pt1 | contig 12302 bp, 15 predicted proteins | sample Miss_Colum_RepC__FD_183020 | JGI IMG/M metagenome (GOLD analysis project Ga0255221, IMG submission 183020) | Freshwater microbial communities from Mississippi River, Louisiana, United States - Miss_Colum_RepC_8d | ecosystem: Environmental > Aquatic > Freshwater > River | place: USA: Louisiana...
GAATCCAGTATTTGACGAATATTGAGGTAACCGGTTTCGTGATAGTCCCTGATCTGCTCATCGCTCAGGACACGTTGATGGCGAATCTTCATCAAGCCTCCTGCACCATGTTGGTGGATGCAAGGATGTTGTCGCTTCCGACCATGAGTGGATTCGTGTTAACAGATCGCACGTAATCAGGTCGAGGGTTAGGAACATCGCGACACCGGTTCTCGACCGGGTTATAGACCACATAAATCGCCCAGCGGTTGTGTCGGGATAAGTTGTGTCCCGATGCATGCAGGATGTTGCAGTCGAAAAAAACCACTGTGCCAGGCTTGCCAACTATCGGAACCGGTTCAGGGCTTCGCGCCATGATTTCGAGCAGCTTTTCTTTTGGCGTGACATAAAACTTGTAACCAGTGGCGTCGTTGAACTCAGGCTCCAAGCTGCCCTCTTTGTGACTGCCCGGAATGAAGTAGAGGCAGCCATTCATTTCGGTTGGCTCGTCAAGCATGATCAAGGCCGTTGTTGGACGTGGTTCAGGCATACCATCGCGCTTCCAGGTTCCGTAGTCTTGGTGCCATGCCCAGACCGAACCGTCAATTGCGGTCTTCAGGTTGCATTTGGTGTGATGGATGTAGAGCCGCTGATCGCAGAGCAGGTCCTGAGCGGGCTCTAGCATCCGCGGAGAACGCGAGACGGCATGAAAAACTGGCGAAGCCGTTGGGCCGTCTACTTCGTGAACGCGGTAAATGGTCTTGGCGATGTGGCTACCGTTCTCACGGACCAAATGATCGGTATCTATCGCTTGAACCCGTCCGAGCTCGGCTCGCATGGCAGCTACCTCAGCAGCTGAAAAGAGGTCCGCAAGGACGAGGAATCCATCACGGTTATAGGCTTCGACTTGCTGATGGGTGAGGCGCACAGGCAAACTCCTTGAACAGGAGTTCATGGTATGTGACTGGCATACCAGATGTCAAGTGCGGGTGATCAGGGTCCTGGTAGCGAAGTCAAAAAGATCGTCAATCAGGCGATCACTGGCCTCTGCAGCCCTTTCAGGTTTGCCAGAAGCCATCGCACGCGCCAAGGCTACGTGTAGCCGCAGTGTCGCGTTGGCTTGGCCCTGATGGTGGTAAAACCAGAAACGCCGCGAAGCCGAATGGAGGGCCGCCACGGCTGAAGCCGCCACCGTGTTGCGGGCGCTGAGTGCAGCTTGCCGGTTCATTTCGTTGTCCCATTGCAGGAAAGCCACTAGGTCGCCGGACTTGACTGCCGTCTCCATGCTCTGCGCAATGGCTGTCATCGCATCGCGTTCTGACGCGTTGGCGCGACTGGCTGCAGAACGAGCAATCAGACGGTCGAGCTCTCGTCGCGTCTCCAGAATCTGCAGCTGATGACCTACATCTATGGCGGTCACCACAACACCACGTCGCGGGAGAATCTGAACCAGATGTTCTCGGGCGAGGCGTTGCAAGGCCTCTCGAATCGGGGTATGACCAATACCAATGCGATCGCTGAGCATGGCCTCCGACACCACGCTACCTGGCGCAAGCTCAAGAGTCACGATCATCTCTTCGATGCGCCGATAGGCTTCTTCATTGAGTGAGGCTGGTGCTTGGCCGGGTGGTGCCGATTTAGAAAGAGGGCGGGATTGACGGGTCATGCGCAACATGGTGCCACAAGTAACTCAGCCACACGACTAATCCATGTTGCAGCTTGGGTGCCCAAGTGCAGGCATTTTTGATCATCGAATGCTCAGAATGGGCGACATAACTTTGGTAAGTGGTTGTCGTATTCAAAGTCATTGCCATGGCAGGCCGCTTTGCCCAGGCGGTAAGGCAAGCGCCGGCTGGCACTCAGGTCCATCTGATCCACGGCGAGCAGGATGCCGTGGTCCTGCCCCAGTGGTCGGTTCAGGCTCACCAACAAATCGGGGCATTGGGTGGCACGGTCACACTGGACCTTTTGCCCGGCCTTGGTCATGGCATCGATGACCGTGCACTGCAGCTGGCGATTCGCCATCTGGCATGAACTGAGGGGCCATGGTGGGTTTTGAACTCAGGATTGAGGAACAAGTCTACGTGTTGTCCATCTTGCAGGGTGGCCGATTTATCGAGCTTTCGCGGCTGGCAGGCGGTGCGCAGCGCTTGCTGCTTGGCCTCAATACACCCCCACAAGCCCAATTGGAAGCGGCTATCGATACGGCAGAAAACTGGCTGATGCCACATGTTTCGGGGCTCCGCGGCCAGATGCTGGATGTTGCGGACCCTACAGGCCGACTGACATCAGGCCTGCTTGCAGTCCTGGGAACTTCTGAGCGCTCCTGGAGCCTTACAGCCATTGAGCGGGCATTTGTGAAAGTGGTGGATCTGGCTACCGGACGACATGCACCTGCTGCGCTCAATCAGCATCGTCTTTTTGTAGCCGACTTGCTTTTGGTGCGGGAGTTGGCGCATCACGGCCAAGTTACCGGTGTGCGCCTGTCAAGCGATCATCATTGAGCTCGAACAGCGGTCGCTAGCTTGAAGATTGATATTTCCGCTTTGGGTCGGTTGTTTGAGTTGAGCTTCAGTTGGTAAACGACCGCTTGCAGCCTAAACCCGACCTTCGTAGATTTGAAACACAACAATCTAGGCATGTTGTGAAGTCAGTCGCTGAGATGACTGGTACGGTCGGACTTCATGGATAACGCCTCTGCGTTCAATCAGCCAGCTGAATCGCCCCGGGAATTGAGGAGGCTCCACACTTTGAGAAGATGGAGCCATGAACAGCAAGAAGTCCAACCGTTTTTCCCCCGAGGTACGCGAACGCGCCGTTCGGATGGTGCAAGAACACAGGGCAGAGTACCCCTCACTGTGGGCCTGCATTGAATCTATTGCCCCCAAGATAGGCTGCGTGCCCCAGACGCTCAATGACTGGGTCAAGCAGCAAGAGATCGACACTGGGGTGCGTGAAGGGCTGAGCACCGAGGAACGTGCCCACATGAAGGCCTTGGAGCGTGAGGTCAAGGAACTGCGCCGGGCCAATGAAATCCTCAAGCTGGCCAGCGCGTTTTTCGCCCAGGCGGAGCTCGACCGCCGACTCAAGTCCTGATCGATTTCATTGACCGACACCGCGACACGTTCGGGGTCGAGCCGATGTGCAAGGTTTTGCAGATCGCCCCATCGTGTTACCGCCTGCATGCTGCCCGCCAGCGCACTCCAGAGCTTCATTGCGCCCGAGCCAAGCGTGACCAGGAGTTGATCCCCGAGGTCCAGCGGGTCTGGCATGCCAACTGGCAGGTCTATGGCGCCGACAAAGTCTGGAAACAGATGAACCGTGAAGGCATCCGCGTTGCCCGCTGTACGGTCGAGCGCCTCATGGGTAAGCTGGGGCTGGCAGGCGCGTGCCGTGGCAAGCGCATTCGAACCACCACGCCAGACACATCAGCCCCCTGTCCTGTGGACCGGGTCAACCGGCAATTCAAGGCCGACCGCCCCAATGAGCTGTGGGTGTCCGACTTCACCTATGTTCGGACTTGGCAGGGCTGGCTGTTCGTGGCCTTCGTCATTGACGTGTACGCCAGGCGCATCGTCGGCTGGCGGGTGAGCCATTCGATGCGCACCGACTTCGTGCTCGATGCACTCGAACAGGCGCTGTACGAGCGTCAGCCGCAACTGTCAGACCAGCTCATTCACCACTCCGACAGGGGTGCCCAGTACGTTTCCATTCGGTACACCGAACGGCTGGCAGAAGCTGGCATCGAACCCTCGGTCGGCAGCCGTGGCGACAGCTACGACAACGCTTTGGCCGAGACCATCAACGGGCTGTACAAAGCCGAGTTGATCCACCGCCGGGGTCCTTGGAAGTCCAGGGAATCCTTGGAACTGGCCACCTTGCAATGGGTGCACTGGTTCAACAACATCCGACTGCTCGAACCGATCGGATACATACCTCCGGCCGAGGCTGAGGCAAACTACTGGCGGCAACTCGCCCAACAGGCCGAAACTGTCAGTTCAACTTAAACCAAACAGCCTCCTTGATACCCGGGGCGATTCACTGAGCTGTTTCCTGCAAGCTGGAATCAAAGATTTCATCGGTTTCGTGCTTGATCACCCAGGCCACAGAGACCACCATGGAAGTCCAAAGCAGCAGCAATATCAACAGCGTAGAAATGAGCAGTCGGCGGACAAGGCTCTGGGATTTCATGAGTCAGTCTCGTCCACCAACCGATAGCCAAGACCTCTTACGGTTTCAACCCTTTGCTTGCCGATTTTTTTACGGATTCGGCTGATATACACCTCAAGGGTGTTGCTGCCTACCTCGTCATTAAAACTGTAAAGCGCCTGATCAAGCGCTTCCTTGTTCACAATGCGACCGGGCCGGCTGGCAAGTTTTTCGAGCACTGCCCATTCCTTGGCAGTCAGTTCGATGTCCTGATCTTGCACACGTGCGCGTCGACCTTGCAAATCAAGGGCAAGTGAGCCCACTTGCAGCCAGCTGCTGGCTGCGCCTTTAGCACGCCGTAGCACAGCCCCAAGACGGGCTAAAAGCTCTTGAATGTCAAATGGTTTGACCACGTAGTCGTCAGCGCCGCTCTTTAGGCCTGCAATCCTGTCCGAGACTTGATCTCGTGCGGTCATGATGATTACTGGAGTGCTGTTACCGCTTGCGCGCAGCCGACGCAGCCAGTCCATTCCGTCACCGTCGGGTAGGTACAAATCCAGCAACGCAGCATCGTAGGTGCTGACTCTGACGGCTGTTTCGGCTCCATGAAGCGTTGCCACAGGATCCACGGCAAAACCCTCGGTCCGCAACATCGCCGTCAATGCCTCGCTCAGCGCCTGTTCATCTTCAATCAATAAAAGCTTCATGGTAGGTGCTTAACTGTGGAAGCAGTTTAGTGGCGGTTGGCTCTGCCAACAGCATTCCCGACTGATCTGCTGGACGTTCAGACTCCATTCATGTGCCAAGCCTAGATTGCATGAAGTTCAATGCATTCCCTCTTTACTTTGACAGATGGAGGAGCCTTCATGCGTACAAATCTGGTTCTTTCTCGGATTCTTCTGGGCTTGACTCTCTCTTCGCACTCTTTGGCCGGACCAACCAGTCCCAGTGCTCAGATGGAGAGGTTTTCGACAGAGGCGGGACGACCAGGAGTGGTCGAGCTTGGACGGCAGTTCTTTGTGAAAAAACATGGTAGCGAGTGGTCTTGTGCCAGTTGCCATGGGGAATCTCCTACACGCAGTGGTCGCCATGCATCCACCGGAAAGGCGCTGGAACCTCTGGCGCCGGCTTTCAACCCCAAGAGCCTGACCGACACTGCGCGGGTGGACAAATGGTTCAGACGCAATTGCAAGGATGTGCTTAGTCGGGAATGCACTGCTGGAGAGAAAGCGGATGTGCTGGCCTGGCTGAACAGCCTCAAGTGATTTCGTGACAGGTGGACTCTGTGCAGTTGAAATTTTTTACGACGGTGACTTTGCTGTGCAGTCTGAGCGCAGTCCACGCAGGCAGTCACGATTTCAAGCCTATTCAAGCATTACCCCAATACGCCCAAGAATGTGCTGGATGCCATGTAGCCTATCCGCCTGCACTGCTGTCGGCAGATTCTTGGCAGCGGATAGTGACGGGGCTCTCGCAGCATTACGGGGTGGATGCCAGCCTGGATGCTGCGCAAATCGACACGATTGGGCGGTGGCTGGCAAGCGAGGCGGGGGCTTACAAGAAAGTTCAAACTTCTCCACCAGAAGACCGTATCAGCCGATCAGATTGGTTTGTCCGAAAACATAGACGCGTTGATCCCGAAATCTGGCGACTCGCGAGCGTGAAAAGTCCAGCGCAGTGCACTGCCTGCCACATCCAAGCTGACCAGGGACGCTTCGACGAACATGATTTACGTACGCCTGCCGGCATGAAAAAAGGCTTTCGATGAAAGCTGACACATCTCCGTCACCAACCCGTCGTGTGACAGACGCGCCAACCCGTATGTTCCACTGGTTGTTTGCACTGTGTTTCACTGGGGCCTACCTGACTTCTGAGAGTGAACGTGTGCAAGTCGTTCATGCCGCCTTCGGTTACACCATGGTGGCTTTACTGGTCTTTCGTTTGATTTATGGCTGGCTGGGGCCGCGTCCGGTGCGCTGGTCGTCTGTCATCACAAAGTTAAAGAGTGGGTGGGCGTGGTGCCGAACTTTTCAGCTGCAGGATGTATCCGCTGCAAATCTGAGGAGCGCCCAGAACTTTGCACTGGTGCTGGCCACAAGCTGTTTATTGGTCCTTGCGGTGCCTTTGATTTTGAGTGGTCATGTGCTGTATATCGGGACAGTGGATTGGCTGGAATCGGTTCATGAGCTCGTGGCCAACATCATGCTGCTTTTGGTACTGGCACATCTGGGCTTACTTTTGCTGATCAGCGTTTGGTGTGGCAAGAACCTCGCAATTCCCATGTGGCGCGGGCGAGTGGCTGGGGCTGGCCCGGATCTGGTGGCCACCCCCCGCATTTGGCTAGCGTTTGTTCTGTTAATTGTCTCGAGTGCATTTGGCCTGTGGTCAGTGCTCTGACACGCATGCCTTTCATATTTGATTCAGCTTGCCCACTAACAATCAAACTTGTTCGATTTTTGTGATGACAAGGAGCTAGTGATGAACCCAATCTTTCGCCTGATTCCACTCTTAACGGGGTGCCTGGCAATTTTGAGTGCATGTGGGGGTGGTGGTGGCGGTTCTGCCTTGACCACAGTCAATCCTCCCGTGGCTGGCACGATCAGTGGTCTGGGTTCCGTCATTGTGAATGGCGTTCGTTATGAGACGATTGGTGCCTCAGTCATTGACGCCGACGACAGTCACACCATCAGCACTCCTTTGGGACTGGGTATGACTGTGAGCATCGACCCCTTGACCTCCAGTGCAACCACTGCAGGAACTATTTATATTCAGACAGGCATCAAAGGGGGCACCTCTGCCGTCGACACCACTGCGAAAACCCTCAATGTGGCTGGATTGCCTGTGACCACCGATTCAGCAACATTTATTGTCACTTCTGCGGGTCAGGCGGGAAGTTTTGCCGATCTGGCTGACAACCTCAATGTGGAGGTGTACGGACTGCCCCAAACCGATGGAACATTCAAGGCGACGCGAATCGAAATAGAAGCAACAGCGCAGGTGGTTCAGCTTGTTGGAGCAGTCTCAAATCTGAACACCACTAACAAAACATTCACTTTGGGCAGCGGCAGTAACACGGTGACGATTGCCTATTCAGGGATAACTGTGCCTACTGGAATAGCTAATGGCTCTGTTGTCTCTGTTCATACAGCGACCACAGCGACTGCTTCGCAATACACTGCTACGAGCATGTATTTGCGCTCGACAAATGTCTCCACTTTTACGCAGTACGCTGCAAATTACGGTGGGACCTCGGGTGTCCGCAATGAAGCGAACGAGCTTTACGGCATGGTGTCAAATCTCACTGGAACGCCGCCTTATACCAATGGGTGTTCCATGCAAGTGCAAGGGGTGCCAACGACCCTGCGCAGTGCAACACTGTGCGCTTCGCTCCAGAATGGTGACTATGTGGAAGTCAAGGGTTTGCTTACTGACGGAACACTTGCTGCATATCGGCTGGAGTTCAAAACAGCTGGCGGTGATCGTTCTTTGAATGGTTACTCTGACGACGAGAACGACAGCGATGGTGATGAGTTCAAATATCGTCGTCAGTACAACATGACTTCGGGCAGCTATTACTCTAGTGACAGTCGCTCTTCCTACGAGATCTATGGAACACTCAGTGCCTGTTCAGGCAGTACGTGCACTTTGACAAGCAACGGCAGCGTTTTGACAGCCGATGTGAGCACGGCATTTTGGGAGCACGGACAAGTGAGTAGCGGATTTGTGGAGGCCAAGGGCTACATGACCACAGCAAATACTTTCAAAGTAACCAAGATTGAAGCCAAATACTGACCTTTTGGACTTAACTGACAACACCTCTATGCTTGTGCTCGCATTTCCTTGATTGGGGATTGCCTAAGGCTCTTTCAAGAAAGAGCCTTTTTTCGCCGCAATCATTTTGAATGACTGCTCAGCATGCTTCTCAATGACAGCAATCGGTCGGCTTCTGCCCGTCACCGATCCCGACCCGATGACTCCTCCCAGCGGCGGATTCAACCGTTCAGTGCAGCACATTCGCTGAACTTCTCAACGGGCGCATGACCAAAAAATGAGGGGGCAAAAGCCCTCACTCCTCCGAAATCACCTGTCCATCGTGCTCCACATAAGGCCGGTATGGCCCGGTGCCACTGTGGTCGGCCTCGGTGGCCGGGACAAAAGCACCCTGCTGCGCGTCGAACACATGCACCTCGCCCTGCTCGATCACGTAATGCCAGCCGTGCAGCTGCAGGCGCGCGGCTTCGACAGCGCGGCGCACCATGGGGTATTCGAGCAGGCGCTCGAGCTGCAGCACCACGCTGCGTTGGCCGGTACGGTCCAGCGCTTCGGGGCTGACCTGCACCGGCAACAAGGCCTCGTCCACCAGGTGCAGCCAGTTGCGCAGGTTGACGGCTTCGTCGGGCGCGCCTTCGTAGGCCGCGCGGATGGCGCCGCAGTGGCTGTGCCCGCAGACGATGATGTGCTCGACCTGCAGGGTGAGTACCGCGTATTCGATGGCGGCGGCGGTGCCGTGCAGGCCATGTGAGCCGTCGTATGGCGGCACCAGCGCGCCCACATTGCGCACGATGAACAGCTCACCCGGCCCTGCGCCGGTCAGCAAATAGGGCACCAGGCGCGAGTCGGAGCAGCCGATAAACAGTGTCTTGGGGTGCTGCCCGTGGGCCACCAGGTCCTGAAAGCGCTGCTGGTGGCGCGGAAAGTAGTCCGAATGGAATTGCCGCAGGCGCATCAGCAGCTCGTCGCCTTCAGCTGCGACTTCGCCACACCCCTCGCCTGCGGTCGAGCTCATTGCAGTAAGGGCGTGTCGGCCCCTTCCAGCTCAATGCCTTGCACCTGGGCCTGACCGACCAGCAGCAACATGTACTGGCGCAGGGCAGTGGCTCGCGACTGCAGCGTCAGCTCGCCTGCGATGCGGCCTTGTACCTGATCGAAAGCGGCCAGTTCGCCCGGCTTCTGGTCCAGCACATCGACGATGTGCAGGCCATAGCGCGAGTGCACCAGACGCGGCTGCAGGCCCTTGGCCACACCGCCGTCTTGCATGAACAGGAACTGCGCGAGTTCGGGCGCGCAGTCTTGCGGCCCTACCCAGCCCAGATCGCCGCCTTGCGCGCCGCTGGGGCAGTTGGAGAGTTCAGCCGCCAGTTGCGCAAAGCGCGCAGCGGGTGCGTCCTTGTGCGTGAGTTCGAGCAAGGCCGCTTCGGCGCGCTCGGCCAGCTTTTGCACCGGCACACCCGGCGTAACAGCAAACAGGATGTGGCGCAGCTGCGCCTGCTGGCCGTGGGTGAAACGTGCTTTGTGCGATGCGTAATAGCGTTCGCAGGCCTCTGCGGTGGGCTCGGGCGTTACCACGGCGGCGTCCAGCATGTCTTCAATGACTTGCTGTTGCCCGGCACTCAAGGTGGGCGCGAAATCGCCGGATTCATCGGCGAGCAAACCCTGGCGCACGGCCTCCTGGCGAAGCACTTCGCCCCAGGCGCGTTCGCGAACCGTCTCCAGGTCTTCAGCGGGGCCGATGTGCAGGCGGCGGCCGTTGATGCGCACTTCAGGTGCCTTGGTCTGCGCGGCGCTCTGAGCGGCAGTGGCTGTCATGTCGATGGCGGCGGAGCTGCAACCGCATGCACTGGAACCGCAGCCCCGGGTAGCTTCAATTGTTTCAAGAGCAGGTGCATTCATGGCGTTCTCCTGCGTTCAACGGCCGCGCGAGGTCACGCCCAGGCGGCGGCTACGCACCACCTGGTAGGGGCGCACCACATAGGCCAGGGTGCCGAAACCGCTCCACACATGCACCAGACGGCTGAAGGGAAACAGCAGGAAGATGGTCATGCCCAGCACCAGGTGCACCAGATAGGGCCAGTCAAGTCCGGCAATGTGCCCGGCGTTGGGCTGGAAGGTGACGATGCCCTGCGCCCAGGCCGAGAGCTTGAGCATGACCGAGCCGTCGGTGTGGCCCAGCGAGAACGGCAGCGTGACCAGACCCAGCACCAGCTGCACCCAGAGGATGACCAGGATCATCAGGTCGGTGCGGTGGCTGGTCAGGCGGATGCGCGGATCGAAGATACGGCGATGCAGCAGCAGCGTGAGGCCGATGAAGCAAACAAAACCCGCCACGCCACCAGCAATGACGGCCAGCAACTGTTTTTGCGCCGGGGTGATGAAGGGCTCGTAGACCCAGTGCGGCGTGAGCAGGCCCACGCTGTGCCCGAAAAACAGGAACAGGATGCCCGCGTGGAACAGGTTGCTGCCCCACTTGAGCTGGCCCTTGCGCAAGAGCTGCGAGGAATCGCTTTTCCAGGTGTACTGGTCGCGGTCAAAGCGTGCGAGGCTGCCCATGAGGAACACCGACAGGCAGATGTAGGGGTAGACGCTGAACAGGAAATTGTGGAGGGCGTTCATGGTTGGACTCCATGGGAAGAAGCATGCGAGGAGGCGTTCCTGACGATGCGAACGGGTTGCGGCTGACCGGGACGGGCCTGGCCTTCGGTGGAGCAGCCGCCAAAGACTTCGGGCTCGGCCCAGGACTCGTCCATGGGTGGCTCGGCAGGCACCGGCACGGCTTCGACCTTTTCACCGGCCAGTTCCAGCACGGCGGCCAGCACGCTGGCGTAGGGGCTTGCGCGTTTGAGCAGGGCGCTGAAGATTTTGCGCACGATGTGCGCGGTCTCGGCCAGGAACTCGCGCGCCTGCTGCGGCGGCTGGGTGGAGGCGAACTCCAGCAGCACCGGCAGGTGGTCGGGCAGCTCCTCGGGGCCCAGGTACAGCCCGGCCTGCTCGTAGGTCTGGATCAGGTCGATCATGGCCGGGCCACGGTCGCGCGAGTCGCCGTGCACATGCTCGAACAGGTGCAGCGCGGTGCTGCGGCCCCGGTCGAACAGTTCCACATACTCGGACTCGGTCTGCAGCGCGTCCTGTGACGACAGGCGCCGGATAAGCGCCTGCAGCTCGTCCAGGCGGTGGCCGGGCACCGCCGCTTCGAGCTGCAGGGCATCGGCCAGCTCGCCCAGGTGGGCGCGCAGTTCGGCGTCGGGGTAGCGCAGCAGGTGCGCCAGCACCCGCAGGGTCAGGCGCATGGTGGGGGCTTGGGTTTTGAACATGGTCAGGCCTCCACCTTGATCGGGATGGTGCGCTTCTTCTCGCTGCCAAACAGGCTGGTCTCGGTCACGCCCTCGGAGCAGCCGTTGCCGAAACTGAAGCCGCAACCACCGCGCACATTGAAGGCGTTCTCGGCGTATTCGCGGTGCGTGGTCGGGATCACGAAACGGTCTTCGTAATTGGCGATTGCCATGGTGCGGTACATGTCCTCGACCTGCGCGGCAGAGAGCCCCACTTGGTCCAGCACGTTCTGGTTGACCACGCCGTCCACATGCTTGCCACGCTGGTACGCGCGCATGGCCAGCATCCGTTCGAGCGCGTTGGCCACGGGCATGGTGTCGCCAGCCGTGAGCAGGTTGGCCAGGTACTTGAGCGGGATGCGCAGCTGGCTCACATCCGGGATCTCGCCATTGACACCGATCTGGCCGGCGTTGGCCGCGGCCGTGATGGGCGAGAGCGGCGGCACGTACCAGACCATGGGCAGCGTGCGGTACTCGGGGTGCAGCGGCAGGGCCACCTTCCAGTCCACGGCCATCTTGTAGACCGGGCTGTTTCTGGCGGCTTCGAGCCAGGCGTCGGGAATGCCATCCAGACGGGCCTGCTCGATCACTTTCGGGTCGTGCGGGTCCAGGAAGATGTCGAGCTGGGCTTTGTACAGGTCGGTCTCGTTCGTCACGCTGGCCGCCTCGGCAATGCGGTCGGCGTCGTACAGCAGCACGCCCAGGTAGCGGATGCGACCGACGCAGGTTTCGCTGCAGACGGTGGGCTGTCCGGCTTCGATGCGCGGGTAGCAGAAGATGCACTTCTCGGCCTTGCCGCTCTTCCAGTTGTAGTAAATCTTCTTGTAGGGGCAGCCACTCACGCACATGCGCCAGCCGCGGCACTTGTCCTGGTCGATCAGCACGATACCGTCTTCCTCGCGCTTGTAGATCGAGCCCGAGGGGCAGGACGCCACGCAGGCCGGGTTCAGGCAGTGCTCGCACAGGCGCGGCAGGTACATCATGAAGGTGTTCTCAAACTCACCCACCATGGCCTTTTGAGCGGCTTCGAAACCGTCGAAGTTCGGGTCCTTGCTGCGCTTGGCAAAC